>Ga0209676_1000188_pt1 | contig 141232 bp, 147 predicted proteins | sample AraplaCvi_mLB_r2_FD_184282 | JGI IMG/M metagenome (GOLD analysis project Ga0209676, IMG submission 184282) | Arabidopsis root microbial communities from North Carolina, USA - plate scrape MF_Cvi_mLB_r2 (SPAdes) (version 2) | ecosystem: Host-associated > Plants > Roots > Endosphere | place...
GTCCCTCCACTCCTGCCACTATATGTTTCCGACGGGTCGCGTGATGGCCCGCACTTTAGGAAGTCGTGAGCCTCAAGAGCATGGCCAGGAAACCGGGATCCAGCCCGTCCGCGATGAAGACCCGCGCCGCTAAGACGGCCGCGGCGATGGCGCCCGCCGGCGCCGGCGCGACGACGGCCGCCGCCGCTCCCGCCGCGCCCAAGAAGCGCACCAGCCCGGCCCAATTCGCCCGCGAGGTCCGCGCCGAAGCCCGCAAGATCACCTGGACGTCCCGCAAGGAGACCTGGATCACCTCGGTGATGGTCTTCATCATGGTGGTTCTGGCGTCGCTGTTCTTCACCGCCGTCGACGGCGGCATCGGCCTGGCGATCAATCAGCTTCTGAAGCTCGCCACCGCGGGATAAGATAAGACGATGAGCACCGAAACCGCGTCCAACCCGAACCACAAGTGGTACATCGTCCACGCCTACTCGAATTTCGAGAAGAAGGTGGCCGAAAGCATCCGCGAGCAGGCCAAGAACCAGGGCTTGGAGGAGAACTTCTCCGAGATCCTGGTCCCGACCGAAGAGGTCGTCGAGATCCGCCGCGGCCGCAAGGTCAACGCCGAGCGCAAGTTCTTCCCGGGCTACGTCCTGGTGAAGATGAACCTCTCGGACGAAGCCTACCACCTGATCAAGAACACCCCGAAGGTCACGGGCTTCCTGGGCAGCGGCTCCAAGCCGATGCCGGTCTCCGAAAAGGAAGTCCAACGCATCATCGGCACGATCGAGGAAGGCGTCGCCGCCCCCAAGGCCGTGGTCCTGTACGAGGTGGGCGAGAACGTCCGCGTCACCGACGGCCCGTTCGCCAGCTTCAACGGCTCGGTCGAATATGTCGACGAGGAAAAGGCTCGCCTGCGCGTCACGGTCTCGATCTTCGGCCGCGCCACGCCGGTGGAGCTGGAATACAATCAGGTCGAGAAGATCGCCTAAGGGCGGTCCGACCCGTCGAGAAATTCGAGAGCCCCGCGTCGCCAGGCGCGGGGCTTTTCCGTACCTGCATGCCTGCTAAACCAGATCGATGGCCCAGCTCGACGACACCTACGCGCCCCTGACGCCCGTGCCAATCGAACGGCGCGCCTTCGAGGCGCGTGACGCCTTCTCGCTGTGGTTCAGCCTGGGCATCGGCCTGCTGGTGCTGCAGGCCGGCGCCTTCCTGGTTCCGGGCCTGAGCCTGGGCGCGGCCCTGGCGGCGATCGTCACGGGCTCGGTCCTGGGCGCCCTGCTGCTGGCCGCCGCCGGCGTGGTGGGGACCGACACCGGCCTCTCGGCCATGGGCGCGCTGCGCCTGACGCTGGGCGCGCGGGGCGCGGCGATTCCGGCGGCGCTGAACGCGGTGCAGCTGGTCGGCTGGGGCGCGTTCGAGATCATCGCCATGCGCGACGCCGCCGACGCCCTGGCCCGCCAGACCTTCGGCCTCTCCAGCGCCATGCTGTGGACCCTGGCGTTCGGCCTGCTGGCGACCTGGCTGGCGGTCGCCGGGCCGGTGTCGTTCGTCCGCCGCTTCCTGCGCGCCTTCGGTCTGTGGCTGTTGCTGGCCGGCGCCGGCTGGCTCACCTGGCGGCTGCTGGCCGAACACGACCTCATCGCCCTGCTGGCCAAGGCCGGCACGGGCGAGATCAGCTTCGGGACCGGCGTCGACCTGGTGATCGCCATGCCGCTGTCCTGGCTGCCGCTGATCGCCGACTACACCCGCTTCGGCCGCACCAGCGGCGGCATGTTTCGCGGCACGGTCCTGGGCTATGGCCTGGCCAATATCTGGTTCATGAGCCTGGGCGCGGCCTATGCCCTGGCGGCGGGAGCCCACGGGGGTGGAAGCGAGACCCTGCTGCCGTCGGCCCTGGCGGCCAGCGGCGGCGGGATCGCCCTGCTGCTGATCGTCATCGACGAGACCGACAACACCTTCGCCGACATCCACTCGGCCGCCGTCTCGACCGCCATCCTCGTTCCGCTGAAACCCGCCAACCTGGCTCTGCTCTTCGGCGCCGTGTGCACGGCCATCGCCCTGTTCGCGCCGCTCGCCCGCTACGAGGGCTTCCTGCTGCTGATCGGTTCGGTGTTCGCGCCGCTGTTCGGCGTGCTGCTGACCGACCACTTCATCATCCGCCGCCGGGCGACGGCCGAGGCCCGCGCCGGCGTCTACCTCCCCGCCCTGCTGGCCTGGGCCGCTGGCGTCGTCGTCTATCAGGCGCTGAGCCGCCTGGCGCCTGACCTCGGCTCGACGCTGCCCAGCTTCATTGCAGCGGGGCTGGCGTACTGGGGGCTGAAGCGGGCGTGGGAGCGAAAGGCGGATTAGCCGTCGAAAGCGCTCGCCCTGGACCTTTGCCAAGGCCCGCCAGGGATGAACTTCGCCGCTCGGTCCTCCGTCTAGGTTCGCTCATGTTGACATCCGTCCATCGCCGCGAACCACTACGCTAGGTAGCGGCGGCGGGGACTCATGCGGACTATCTTCGTTGCGCTCTGCCTTGCGGTCTTCGCGTTTCCGGTCAAGGCGCAGTCGCCCGCCATTGACCACGTCAGAGCCTATGTCGCCGCCGTCAACGCTGGGGATGTCGCCGGCGTCCAGCGTTTTCGCGACAACAGCATCGCCCCCGCCTTCGCCGACGAACAGCCTCTCGACGCGTTCGTCAAATATTTCGCCGACCAGAAGCGGACGACGGGCGGGGTGGAGCTGGTCGATATCCGGATCAAGCCAGGCTTGGCCGAGGCCGCGCTTCGCGACCGGATCTACGGCGGTTTGAGAGGCGTGAAGCTGATCCTCGAGTCCGACAGCGAGCAGCGGGTGCGCGAGCTGGAGCCCGGGCCCGCGCCGGCCTGGATGGTGGTTTCGGGGCCGCCGCGCTCCCCGAGGGCCATTGCGACCCGGGCTCGCGAACGGGTCAGGCGCGGCTGCGAGGCCGAGGTCTTTTCGGGCGCGGTCTTGGTGGCGCATGGCGACACCGTGCTGATCGAGACCGCCTGCGGGGAAGCCAATCGGCGCTATCGGGTCGCCAACACGCCGGGCACACGCTTCAACCTCGGCTCGATGAACAAGATGATCACCGCCGTGGCCATCATGCAGTTGGTGGAAGCGGGCAAGATCAGGCTAGACGATCGGCTGTCCAAATACGCCGACGAATCCTGGTTGCCGCGCGCGGTCGCCGACCAGATCACCATCGCCCAGCTGCTCGGCCACACCAGCGGCCTGGGGGACTTCATGGACGACGGCTGGGAGGACCGGCCGCGCGACGCCTATCGCGAATTGACCGACTTCAAGCCGCTCGTGCGAACCGAAAAGCTCGCCTTCCCGCCAGGATCGAAGTTCGAATACAGCAATACCGGGATGCTGATGCTGGGCGTGGTGATCGAGGCCGCGTCCGGCGAGGACTACTACGGCTATGTCCAGCGCCACGTCTACGATGTCGCGGGTATGGCCTCCACCGGCTCCGCGCCGATGGATGAGCCCGTGGCGGATCTGGCCATGGGCTATTGGCGCGGTCCGCAGGGCTGGCGGGAAAACAGCTTCCGGCAACTGTTCAGGGGAGGTCCGGCCGGCGGAGGTTATTCCACGGTGGGGGACCTCTATCGGTTCGCCCGAGCGCTCCAGGTCGGAAAGCTGGTTTCAGCCGCGTCCCTGGACACCCTGTGGACCGATCATCCGCCCAACGGATACGGCGCGGGGTTCGAGATCCAGACGACGGCTGCCGGCAAGATCGTAGGCCATTCCGGAGCGGCGAGAGGTGTCAGCGCACGGCTCAGCCTGTACCTCGACAAGGACTATGTGGTTGTCGTGCTTTCCAACCTCGATCGAGGGGGCCCCGCGCTGAACGACGTTCTGACCGCTGAGATCGCTTCGGCAGGCAAACGGTAGGGTGGGAAACGGGCTAAAGCCGCCCTCAGTGGAAATCCCGGCTCCTCAGCAGACGCCCCGACACCTTCTGGCGCACGCGCGGCGCCGGGGCGCCGGGCTCGTCGCGCAGGGTCGACAGGTGCGCCGAGAGGTCGGTGAAGCGTTCGGCGACGACGTGGATCACGTTTTCGGCCCGCTGCACCCGACCGTGGACGACCAGGAACGAGGCGGTCATCACCACGCTTCGATCTGTTTCGAAGCGGTCCTTCCAGACCACGGCGTTGGCGACGCCGGTCTCGTCCTCCAGGGTCACGAACACCACGCCCTTGGCCGTGCCCGGCCGCTGGCGGATCAAAACGAGACCCGCCACCGAGACCCTGGCGCCGTCCTTGACGCTCAGCAGCTGATCGGCGGTGATCACCCCGCGCCGTTGCAGCATCGGCCGGTAGAAGCCGACCGGATGGGCCTTCAGCGACAGGCTGGTGGTGCGGTAGTCCTCGGCCACCTCCTGCGGCCGCCCCATGGCCGGCAGGTCGGCCTTGTCCTCGAACAGCGGCAGGCCGGCCAGCAGCGGGGCCTGGACCGGGGCCTTGTGCTCGCCCTTCAGCCCCTTGACCGCCCACAAGGCCTCGCGCCGCGAAAGGCCGACGGACGCGAAGGCGTCGGCCTCGGCCAGCAGCTCCAGCGCCCGCTGCGGAACGCCGCCCTGGGCGAACTCGCCAGGCGTGCGGGCGCCTTCGGCCCGGGCGAAGACCAGCGTCTCGACATCGGCCTTCTTGAGCCCCTTGATCTGGCGGAAGCCCAGGCGAACCGCCTTCCAGCGATGCCGGTTCTCGTAATCGGCGATCTTGTCGGCGCGAGGTTTGAAGGCCGGGACGGTCCGACGCGCTTCCAGCGTGCAGTCCCAAACGCTGGACAGGATGTCGGGCGCCAAGACCTCGACGCCGTGTTCGCGCGCGTCACGCACCAGCTGGGCCGGCTGGTAGAAACCCATCGGCTGGGAATTGATCAGGGCCGCGCAGAACACGTCCGGCCAGGCCCATTTGATCCAGGCCGAGACATAGACCAGCTTGGCGAAACTGGCCGCGTGGCTCTCCGGAAAGCCGTAATGGCCGAAGCCTTCGATCTGCTTGAAGCAGCGCTCGGCGAAGTCGCGTTCGTAGCCCCGCGCGGTCATGCCTTCGATGAACCGATCCCGGTATTCGTCGGGCGCGCCCAGGTTGCGGAAGGTGGCCATGGCCTTGCGCAGGCCATCGGCCTCGTCGGGCGTGAACCGGGCGGCCTCGATGGCCAGGCTCATGGCCTGCTCCTGGAACAGCGGCACGCCGAAGGTGTTGCCGAGGATCTGCTCCAACTCATCGGCCGGACCGAACTCCGGCAATGGCGCAGGCATGTGCGCGTCTTCGATCTTGTTCCGGCGCTTCAGGTATGGATGCACCATGTCGCCCTGGATCGGCCCCGGCCGGACGATCGCCACCTCGATGACCAGGTCGTAGAACTTGCGCGGCTTCAGGCGCGGCAGCATCGACATCTGGGCCCGGCTCTCCACCTGGAAGACGCCCACGCTGTCGGCGGCGCACAGCATGTCGTAGACGCCCGGGATTTCCTTGGGGATGTCGGCCAGGTCCTGGATTTGTGACTGTCCGTGGTCTTCGCGCAGCATCGTCATGGCGCGCTGGATCGCCGTCAGCATGCCCAGCGCCAGCACGTCGACCTTCATCAGACCCAGGCTGTCGATGTCGTCCTTGTCCCATTCGATGAAGGTTCGGTCGGGCATGGCCGCGTTGCCGATCGGCACGCACTCGTCCAGGCGGCGCTTGGTCAGGACAAAGCCGCCGACGTGCTGGGAAAGATGCCGCGGAAATTTCATCAGCGCCGTGGCCAGGGCCACTGCACGGGCGATCTCGGGCGCATCGGGATCCAGACCGGCATTGCGAAGGTGCTCTTCGGGCAAGCCGTCGCCCCAGCTGCCCCAGACCGTGCCGGCCAGCAGGCTGGTGACGTCCTCGGTCAGGCCCAGCGCCTTGCCGACATCCCGGATGGCGCTGCGCGGGCGGTAGTGGATCACCGTGCCGCAAATGGCCGCATAGTCACGGCCGTAGCGGCGATAGACATACTGCATCACCTCCTCGCGTCGTTCGTGCTCGAAGTCGACGTCGATATCGGGCGGTTCGCCGCGGTTTTCGGAGATGAAGCGGGTGAACAGCAGCCGGTGCTCGGTCGGATCGATCGCCGTCACGCCCAGGCAGTAGCAGACCGAGGAATTGGCCGCCGAACCTCGGCCCTGGCACAGGACGCCCATGTCCCGGGCCTCCCGCACGATATCGTGCACGGTGATGAAGTAGTTGGGATAGTCCATCTTGGCGATCAGCCGCAGCTCTTCCTTCAACTGCGCCCGCACCTTTTCCGGCACGCCACCGGGATAGCGCCAGGCCGCCCCCCGCCAGGTCAGGTCGGTCAGGTGCTCCATCGCCGTCTTGCCCGGCGGGACGGGTTCGTCGGGATATTGTTCCTGGACCTGTCCCAGATCGAAGCCGATCCGCTCCACGACCTCGACCGTCCGCGCCACCGCCCGCGGCCAGCGTTCGAACAGGCGCGCCATTTCGGCCGGCGACTTGATGTGGCGCTCGGCGTTGGCTTCCAGGCGGAACCCCGCCTCATGGATGGTGCAGTGCTCGCGCACGCAGGTGATGACGTCCTGCAAGGGCCGGCGCTCGGGTCCGTGATAGAGGACGTCGTTGGTGGCGATCATCGGGGCGCCGGCATTGCGGCCCAGGTCGTCCAGCCGCGCCAGGCGCTTGAGGTCTCGCGCGGCATAAGCGCGGCTGGCCGCCAGCCAGACCCGACCGCGCAGGTCGCCAGCCATGCGGCTCAGGTCCCGCTCGAAGGCCTCATCCAGCGTCCTCGGCGGCGCGATCAGGCCCAGCTGCCCCTCCGAATGGTCGAGGAAGTCCCGCCAGGTCAGGTGGCATTCGCCCTTCTTGGCGCGGCGCTGGCCGACGGTCAGCAGGCGCGTCAGGCGGCCGAAGGCTTCCCGATCGGTCGGGTAGCAGAGCAGGCTGGGCGTGCCGTCCATGAAGTCCAGGCGGCATCCCGTCAGGACCCGGAAATTGCGCTTCCTGGCCGCGGCCCAGCCGCGAACGACGCCGGCCAGGCTGTTGCGATCGGCGATGCCGATCGCTGCCAGCCCCAGGGCCTCGCCGGCGATCGCCAGCTCTTCGGCGTGGGAGGCCCCGCGCAGGAACGAGAAGTTGGTGGTGGTCTGGAGTTCGGCGTAGGCCATTACATCCTCCCCTCTTGGGGGAGGTGTCGGCAGAGCCGACGGAGGGGGCTGGCTGGAAATCGGCCGTGCTGGCCCCCTCCGGCCCGCTGGGCCACCTCCCCCGGAGGGGGAGGACAAAAACGTTCATCCAAACAGGCCATGGATCCACCATTTCGGCGTCTCGTCGCCGCCGTCGTAAAGGCCCTGCCGGTAGATCCAGAACCGCCCGCCGACGTCGTCCTCGACGCGGTAGTAGTCGCGGATCTTGCCGGGTCCGGTGTCGGTTTCGCCAACGCCGGCGCGCCACCATTCCTGGCCGATGCGCTCGGGGCCCTCGGCGCGGCGGACGCGGTGGGCGCGGCCCCGCCAGGTGAACTGCATCGGCGGATCGTCGGGCAGCTTGGCGATGGCGGTGATCGCCTCGGGCCGCTTGAACAGCCGCACCGGACGCGGACGGTCGGGGTCCCAGCGCGCGGCGGCGGGCGGGTCCAGAGGGGCGACGCGAACCACCGAGCGTTCGGGCACGTGGCTCTCAAACGGATCGGCGCGCCAGACGCGGTTCTCGCCCAGGCGATTGACCAGGCGGTCGATTAGCGGGGCCAGGGTCTCGTCCAGCGTGGCGTCGGCGCCCTCCCCCCTGGGCGCGTCCAGGCGATCCTGGGCGGCGGCCATCGGCTCGACGGCGGCGGCGTGGACGGTGACGACCTCGACGCCGAAACCGGGATCGACCTTGTCCAGCTTGGGAACGATCAGCTTGGTCAGCCGCCGCGCGTCGCGGCCGATGCGGGCCAGGCCGGCGCGAACCGGATAGGCCCGGCCGTCCAGGCGGTGGAACACGACCTCGAAGCGCTTGGCCCCGCGCCCCTCGGCTTCCAGCCGCCGGCAGATCAAGTCGAGGGCGTCGCCAGCCACCCGGGCCAGATCCTCGGGCGCGCTGATCGGTTCGAAGAAGGCCAGGCGGTCGAACCAGGGCGTGGCCGGGCGGCGGAAGGTCAGGGCCTCGGCCGCCATGCCCAGGGCCTGATCCAGGCGCAGGGTCGTGGAGAGGCCGAAGCGCTTGGCCAGCTGGGCGCGCGGCAGGGCTAGCAGCTGGCCGACGCGGTGCAGGCCCAGGCGCGGCAGCTGGGCCTCGGCGGCGTCGTCCAGGCGCAGGGCCGCGACGGGCAGGTCCTGGATCGCCGCCCGCTGCTGGCCCGGCGGGGCGATGGCCAGATCGTCGCCGTAGCGGGCCAGGGCCCAGGCCGCCCCGACGGTGTCGGCGATCGCCGCCCTGGCCGGCACGTCCCAGCGCGCCAGCCGCGCGACCAGGTCGACCAGCATGGCCGCCTCGCCGCCCCACAGATGATCGGTCCCGGTGATGTCCAGGAACAACCCGTCTTCGCCGTCGATCGCCACGGCCGGCGAGAACCGGACGCACCAGTCGCACAGCGCCTCCAGCGCCGCGCGGTCGGCGGCGGGATCGTGGTCGAAGGTCACCAGGCCGGGGACCAGGGCCAGGGCGTCGGCGGCCTTCTGGCCAGCGGCGAGACCCAGGGCCCGGGCGCGCTCGTCGACGGCGGCGAGGCGGCGGGTTCCGTGTTCGGAAACCAGGAGCGCGAAGGGGGCCGGGTCAGACTTGCCCCCTCCGGATGCTGCGCATCCTCCTCCCCCGGAGGGGGAAGACGACCGCCGCTCTCCTTCTTCCCCCTCCGGGGGAGGCGCGCTGAAAGCGCGGAGGGGGCCAGTATCAGCCGATCCGCCGCAAGGGTTCCGCCGCCGCCACGTCGTGATCGGCCAGTTGGGACACCAAACGGAAAGGATGCGGGCCATGGCCGGCCTCCTGTGCTTCCAAGATCCAGCCGCCGGGACGTCCGCCCCGACAGCGCTCGAGTTCGACCCGCCAGCGCGGGGGGCCAAGGCCGATGTCGTCCGGCGGCGGCGGGGTCGGGGCCGGGCCGATGCGCCAGCGGCTGAACGCGGCCGAGCCGGACACGGCTCTCGTCTTGCCGGCTCGGCCTCCATAGGGCCGCCGGTGCAGCACCACGCCGAAACCGCCACGCTTCTCGCAGGCCAGTTGCAGACGCCGGCCGGCGGTCAGGTCCGGAGCCTCGGCCTCGCCGACGGCGGCGGCGACGCCCTGGGTGGCCAGCGCGTCCTCCAGCACCGACAGGGTCTCGGCCTCGTCGCGGGTGCGGACCTGGATCAGCCGCTCGGCCGGAAAGCCGAGGCCGAACAGGCCAGGCGCGAACAGGTCGTTGCGCCGGGCGACCCAGACAATCGCGCCCGTCTTGACCAAGGGACGCAGCAGCAGGCCAACGAAGGCGGCGGGGGCCGCGCCGGTCTCGTCCTCCAGCCCCGCGCCCGTCACCTCGTGCCAGCCGCCCAGCGGCAGGCCGCCGCCCGAAAAACAGCCGTCGATGGCTGGATCTCCGAACGACAGAACTGGAGTCGGAGTCCGAGTCCCCGCTTCGATCGCGGCGATCCGACCTCTCAGGGCCGCAAGACGCGCCTCGCGCGATCCGGCCATCTCCAACTCCATGTTCCACTTTTGTTCTGATCTTCTCCTGTCCCGGAGTCAAGGCTTGGAGAGTCGACCGGGAGCGGCCAAAGTGTCTCAAACGGCCGTATGAAGAGAGCTGCGATGTCCCTGTCTTGCGTCCTGATCGCCAACCGCGGCGAGATCGCCGTTCGCATCGCCCGCGCGGCGGCGGAGACCGGGATCGAGAGCATCGCGATCTACGCGACCGACGACGCCGGCAGCCCGCATGTCGGCGCCGCCGACCGCGCGGTCCCCCTGCCCGGCGCGGGGGCCAAGGCCTATCTCGACATCGCGGCCATCATCGATGCGGCCAAGGCGGAGAACTGCGACGCCCTGCATCCGGGCTATGGCTTCCTGTCCGAGAACCCCGCTCTGGCGCGGGCCTGCGCGGCGGCCGGGATCGTCTTCGTTGGCCCCTCGCCCGAGCACCTGGAGACCTTCGGCGACAAGGCCGCCGCCCGCGCCCTGGCCGCCGAGCGGGGCGTCCCGCTGATCCCCGGAACCGGCGCGATCTCGCCGGAGGGCGCCCGCGCGTTCCAGGCCGACCACGGCGCCATCATGCTGAAGGCCCGGTCCGGCGGCGGCGGACGCGGCATGCGGGCGGTGCTGGATCCCGGCGAGCTGGACGCGGCCTTCGCCGCCTGCGAGCGGGAAGCCTTGGCGGCGTTCGGCGACGGCGGACTATATGCCGAAAAGCGGATCGAGCGCGCCCGCCACGTCGAGGTGCAGATCGTCGGCGACGGCGCCCGCGTGCTGGCGATCGGCGACCGCGACTGCACGCTGCAACGCCGGAACCAGAAGCTGGTCGAGATCGCGCCGGCCGCCCTGCCCCCTTCGCTACGGCGCCAGCTCTGGACGCACGCAGAGGCGCTGTGCGCGGGCTATCGCGGCCTGGCGACCGTCGAATTCCTGGTCGACGCCGATACTAGCGAAGCCTTCTTCCTGGAGGTCAATCCGCGCCTGCAGGTCGAGCATACGGTGACCGAGGAGGTCACGGGCCTCGATCTGGTGCGGCTGCAGTTCGACTTGGCGGCGGGGAGGCCCCTGGACCTGGAGGTTCCGCCCCCCTTCGGCGTGGCGATCCAGGCGCGGGTCAACGCCGAGACCCTGACCGTCGAAGGCCAGGTGAAGCCGTCCAGCGGCGCGATCGCCGCCTGGAGCCCGCCGGGCGGTCCGGGCGTGCGGGTCGACGCGGGCGTCCGGGCCGGGACCTTGGTCGGCGGATCCTACGACGGCCTGCTGGCCAAGGTGATCGCGCGCGGGCGGACGTTCGCGGAGGCCTCGGCGCGGCTGGACCGGGCGTTGGCCGAGTTCCAGATCAGCGGGGTCGCCACCACGGTCCCGCTGGTGCGCGCGATCCTGGCGGCGGCCCCGGAGACGCCGACGACGCGCTTCATCGAGGACCACGCCAGCGAACTGGCGGCCGACTTGCCATCGCCTTCGGAAGACGATGCTCGCGGCTTCGAGACTCTCGACGGCGCGATCGCCATCGGCGCGCCCCTGGCCGCCACCGTCGGCGTGATCAGCGTCGGCGAAGGCGACCTCGTCCGGCCTGGACAGGCGCTGGCGGTGCTGGAAGCGATGAAGATGGAGCACCTGGTCCACGCTCCGTCCGGCGGTCGGGTGCTGAAGATCGCCGTCGAAGCGGGCCGCACCGTCGCCGAGGGCCAGCCGCTGGTCTTTCTTGAGCCGATGGACGTCGAAGGCGACGAGGCCATTGAAGCCGCCGCCGAAGATCTCGACGTCCTCCGCCCCGACCTGGCCGAGGTCATCGCCCGCCACCGCTACACCCTGGACGCGGCCCGTCCCGACGCCGTCGCCAAGCGCCGCAAGACTGGCCACCGCACGGCGCGCGAGAACATCGACGACCTGGTCGATCCCGGCAGCTTCCTGGAATACGGCGCCCTGGCCATCGCCGCCCAGAAGCGGCGGCGTTCGGTCGAGGACCTGATCGTGAGCACGCCCGCCGACGGCCTGATCACCGGGATCGGCACGGTCAACGGCGCCCTCTTCCCGCCCGACAAGGCGCGGACCGCGGCCCTGGCCTATGACTTCACGGTGCTGGCGGGCACGCAGGGGGCGATGAACCACCGCAAATCCGACCGGCTGATGAGCGTCATCGCCGACCAGCGCCTGCCGGTCGTCTGGTTCGCCGAGGGCGGCGGCGGCCGGCCGGGCGACACCGACACCACGGCGGTTGCGGGCCTGGACGTGCCGACGTTCCGTAGCTTCGCCCAGCTGTCGGGTCTGGTCCCCAAGATCGCCATCGTCGCCGGCCGCTGTTTCGCCGGCAACGCCGCCATCGCGGGCCTTTCGGAAATCATCATCGCCACCCGCGACAGCAATCTGGGCATGGGCGGTCCGGCGATGATCGAGGGCGGCGGCCTGGGCGTCTTCCGGCCCGAGCAGATCGGCCCCTCGGCGCACCAGTGGGCCAATGGCGTCATCGACATTCTGGCCGACGACGAGGCCCACGCCACGCGCCTGGCCAAGCAGGCCCTGTCGTACTTCCAGGGGTCCCTGACCACCTGGACCGCTCCGGACCAACGCCGGCTGCGAAGCGCGATCCCGGAGAACCGCTTGCGGATCTACGACGTCCGGGCGCTGATCAGGGGCCTGGTCGACGAGGGCTCGTTCCTGGAGCTGCGCGGCGGCTTCGCAGCCGGCATGGTCACCGGCCTGATCCGGATCGAGGGCCGACCCATGGGCCTGATCGCCAACGACCCGCGCTGCCTGGGCGGCGCCATCGACGGCGAGGGGGCCGAGAAGGCCGCGCGGTTCCTGCAGCTGTGCGACGCCTTCGCCCTGCCGGTGCTGAGCCTGTGCGACACGCCCGGCTTCATGGTCGGCCCCGACAGCGAGGACGCCGCCGCCGTCCGACGGGTCAGCCGCCAGTTCATCGCCGGGGCCAAGCTGCGCAGCCCGCTCTTCACCGTGGTGACCCGCAAGGGCTACGGCCTGGGCGCCCAGGCCATGGCCGGCGGATCCTTCCATGCCCCGGCCTTCATCGCCGCCTGGCCGACCGGCGAGTTCGGCGGCATGGGGCTCGAGGGCGCGGTCAAGCTGGGCTATCGCAAGGAGCTGGAGGCCGAGACAGATCCGGCGAAACAGAAGGCGCTCTACGACCAGCTGGTGGCGCGCCTCTATGCGGCGGGAAAGGCGACCAGCATGGCGGCGGCCCTGGAGATCGACGCGGTCATCGATCCGGCCGACACGCGCCGCTGGATTCTCGGCGGACTGGACGCGGCGGCTGGGGCGAACAGGCCCTGGGAGGTCCGGGTGGACAGTTTCTGAGGCGAGGCGCCTAATCTTCCCGGTTCAGCCACTGGGCCACGACGATCGGGCCGAAGAAGAAGCCGATGCCCAGGGTGTCGGCGACCACGTCGAAGGCGTCGGCGTCGCGGCCGACGATCGGCAGCCCCTGCAGGATCTCGATGCCGACGCCGAAGCCCAGCAGCACCACGGCGATCTTCCACCACCGGCTGCGCGGCAAGGCCACGGCCGCCAGGAAGGTCAGGCCGTAGAAGACGATGAAGTGCTTGGCCTTGTCCCAAGGGATCAGGCCGGCGGTGTCGTCGCCCGGCGCCAGGGCCGCGTACAGGGTGAACACCGTGGCGGCGATGAACACCGCCAGGCCCAGGCGGTTGATCTTGCGGGGAACGAGCAGCGACATGGGAGGCTTTGCTGTCTTCCTCTCCCCTTGCGGGAGAGGTGGCCCACGAAGTGGGTCGGGTGAGGGGGTCGCACGGACGGGCCGGTACGACCCCTCATCCGTCATCCTGCGGATGACACCTTCTCCCGCAAGGGGAGAAGGGTCAGCGCATCAGAACGTCAGCGTGCGCGCTTCCTTCACGTGCGGCAGGGCCTGGATCTTGGCCAGCAATTCGGCGCCCGGATCCTGGTCGACGCCGACCAGCGCGATGGCGTCCTCGTCGGCCGCCAGGCGGCCCAGGTTGAAGGTGGCGATATTGACCCCCGCCTCGCCCAGCAGCATGCCCAGGGCCCCGATGAAGCCGGGCTTGTCCAGGTTGTTGATGTACAGCATGGCCGGCGAGAAGCCCGCGTCCAGCTCCATGCCCTTGACCTCGACGACGCGCGGGGCGCCGGCGATCACCGTGCCGGCGAAGGCGCGCTTGCCCTTCTCGGTCGTGATGGTGATGCGCATCAGGCTGTCGTAGGTGGGGCTGACGTCCTGGCGGCTTTCCGAGACGGTGATCCCGCGCTCCTTGGCCACGGCCGGGGCCGAGACCATGTTGATCTCGGCCAGCATCGGCTTCAGCACGCCGGCCAGGGCGGCCGAGGTCATCGGCTTGACGTTCAGGTTCGAGACCTCGCCCTCGTAGGCGATGTCGATGGCCTTGATGCCGAAGTCGACCATCTGGCCGGCCAGGGCGCCGATCTTCTCGGCCAGGGCCACGAACGGCTTCAGCTTCGGCGCTTCTTCGGCCGTGATCGACGGGCTGTTCAGGGCGTTGGTGACCGCGCCGGTCAGCAGGTAGTCCGAGACCTGTTCGGCGACCTGCAGGGCCACGTTCTCTTGCGCTTCGCTGGTGCTGGCGCCCAGGTGCGGGGTAGCCACGACCTTGTCCGAGCCGAACAGCGGGTTTTCCTTGGCCGGTTCGGTGACGAAGACGTCGAAGCCGGCGCCGGCCACATGGCCCTCGTCCAGCAGCTTGCGCAGGGCGGCTTCGTCGACCAGGCCGCCGCGGGCGCAGTTGACGATCAGCACGCCCTTCTTGGTTTTGGCCAGGTTCTCGGCCGACAGGATGTTGCGGGTCTTGTCGGTCAGCGGGGTGTGCAGGGTGATGACGTCGGCGCGGGCCAGCAGCTCTTCCAGCTCGACCTTCTCGACGCCGATCTCGACGGCGCGTTCCGGCGACAGGAAGGGGTCGTAGGCCACGACCTTCATCTTCAGGCCCAGCGCGCGGTCGGCGACGATCGAGCCGATATTGCCGGCGCCGATCAGACCCAGGGTCTTGGCGTACAGCTCCACGCCCATGAAGCGGTTCTTCTCCCACTTGCCGGCCTGGGTCGAGACGTCGGCGGCGGGGATCTGGCGGGCCAGGGCGAACATCATGGCGATGGCGTGCTCGGCCGTGGTGATCGAGTTGCCGAAGGGCGTGTTCATCACGACGATGCCCTTGGCCGTGGCGGCCGGAATGTCGACATTGTCGACGCCGATGCCGGCGCGAGCGATGACGCGCAGCTTGTGGGCGGCGGCGATGACGTCCTTGTCGAGCTTGGCGCCCGAGCGGATGGCGACGCCGTCATAGTCGCCGATCACGGCGATCAGTTCGTCCTTGGACAGGCCGGTCTTGATGTCGAAATCGACGCCGCGATTCTTGAAGATGTCGACGGCGGCGGGGCTCAGTTTGTCAGCGATGAGGACGCGAGGAGCGGTCATGGGAAGGTGTCCAATTCTCGGGTAGCCGCCCTCGTCCTTCGACTAGCTCAGGATGAGGGCCACTGATGCGTGGGAAGCTGAAATCCTCATCCTGAGCGCGTCGAAGGACGAGGATTTCAGCCGCAGGGCGGAAGATGCTTAAGCGGCGGCCAGTTCGGCCGAGACGGTGGCGAAGGCCCAGTCGAGCCAGGGCGTCAGGGCCTCGAGGTCGGAGGCCTCCACCGTGGCGCCGCACCAGATGCGCAGGCCGGCCGGGGCGTCGCGATAGCCGCCGATGTCGAGGGCCGCGCCCTCCTTCTCGAGCAGGCTGGCCAGCTTCTTGGCGAAGTCGGCCTGAGCGTCTTCGGGCAGGGCGCAGATCTTGGGATCGACGACCTTCAGGCACACCGAGGTGTTGGAGCGGATCTCCGGCGTGGCGGCCAGGAAGTCCACCCACGGGGTCTTGGCGACCCAGTCGGCCAGGACTTTCAGGTTCTGGTCGGCGCGGGCCTGCATGGCCTGGAGGCCGCCGATGGACGAGGCCCACTTCAGGGCGTCCAGGGCGTCCTCGACGCAGAGCATCGACGGGGTGTTGATCGTCGCGCCTTCGAAGATGTCGGCGGCGATCTTACCGTTCTTGGTCATCCGGAACAGCTTCGGCATCGGCCAGGCCGGCGTGTAGCTTTCCAGACGCGCCACGGCGCGCGGCGACAGGATCAGGATCCCGTGCGCGCCTTCACCGCCCAGGGCCTTCTGCCAGGAGAAGGTCACGACATCCAGCTTGGCCCAGTCCAGGTCCTGGGCGAAGGCGGCGCTGGTGGCGTCGCAGATGGTGATCCCTTCACGGTCGGCCGAGATGAAGTCGGCATTGGGCACGCGCACGCCCGAGGTCGTGCCGTTCCAGGTGAAGACGAGGTCCTTGGCCGGATCGACCTTCGCGGTGTCCGGCAGCTCGCCATAGGGGGCGCTCAGGACTTCGACGTCGGGCAGCTTCAGTTGCTTGGTGACGTCCGTGACCCAGTCCTTGCCGAAGGACTCGAAGGCCAGCAGCTGGACGGGGCGGGCGCCGAGCATCGACCACATCGCCATCTCGACGGCGCCGGTGTCCGAACCGGCGACGATGCCGATCAGGAAGTCGGCGGGCACTTCCAGCACTTCGCGCGTCTGGTCGATGGCGGCCTTCAGGCGCGCCTTGCCCAGCTTCGAACGGTGCGAGCGGCCGAGAACGGCGTTCTGCAGATTTTCGGGGGTCCAGCCAGGGCGCTTGGCGCAGGGGCCGGAAGAGAACTCGGGGCGAGCCGGGCGGATCGCCGGCTTGGCGAGGGTCGTGGTCATAGCGATGTCTCCCATCCTTACAGATGGACTGCGCCCCGTTGGGAGGGCGTGGCCCGCCGGCGAGAAACCGCGTTTCGCAGCGGATTGCAAGGAGAGATTTTGCGACGGGCCGGACGGATCGTCCGGATAGGGCAATTATTTTGCGGCTTCGCGTCGGCGCGCTCGGTACGCCAGGATTGAACCGGTCACCAGGCTGCACAGCACGCCCAGGCTGACCAGGTTGTTCACCGCTCCATAGGCGTTGTCGTACCGCTTGCCCGCGACGATGTAGTAGGCGTGCAGGCTGAACTGGACGCCCTGAAGCAGGACGGCCACGCCCAACCAGACGCGCGTATATCGCAAGGCCAGCATCAGCAGACCGCCGGCGACCACGCCGTCCACGGCCAGATAAGCCAGACGCTGCAGGTCATGGTCGGGGATGAGCCCTGGAAAGCTCGCCAGGAAAGACGTCGCCAGGACAAGCAACACCGCCTGACGTTCAGGCTTCCCACCTAGACGCCAGGCGGTGACGCTGGCTGCTAGAATAAGCAACCAGCCGATCAGCGCGACGAGTGGCAAGTGCGTTGGCATGACTTGGGCCTCTAATCGAAATTAGAGGCCCAAACATATTAAACTATTGCAATGCTCCGGCGCGACCTTAGCTGGCGGCGCGGATCTCGGCAGGCGCGGCCTGTCCGATCGTCTTGTCATAAACGCCGGCCAGGCGCGTGCGGACGCCGATCCGCAGACGCGTTTCATCCAGCTCGGCGTGAGCGTCGACGACGGCGGTCCGCGCCTCGGACAACGCCTGCACGGCTTGAGCGAGCTTGGCGCTCGCGCCGTTGGCGACCACCGGCGAGAGACCCAGATCCTTCCGGGCCTGAATCAGCTCGGCCATCATTTCAGTGACTTCCACCATCGCCGCGTCCACCGCCGCTTCAGTCGCGAACAGCTTGGTCGCCACACGTTGCGCAACAAAAACCTTTTCCACGCCCGCCTCCGTTAACGAAAAACTAAGAGAAAAGGTAAATAGATTGTTAAAGGTAAAGCAACGGAAAAATGCGTCCTAGCGTTGTTTTGTCGCGCGACTCTCACTGCCCTTGGAAGCGAAGCGTTAGGAACCTTCAGGCATACTGTCGCGACGATTGAGTTCCTGAACGCTGATGGGCGAAAAGCACAACAAAAGCGCGAGCAGCACGCCAGCGCACGCACCGCTACAGGCGCGAATCGCCAGCGTGGCCCTGGCCACGACGGTTCTCGCGCTGATGGCCGCTTGCCTGTGCTTCATGCTGCAACAGTGGAGCGTGGCGCGACAGGAAGCGCGCGCCAATCACGAGATCCTGGCCCAGATGGCCGCCGCCGGCGCCGCCGCGCCGCTGGCCGACCACAACATGGTCGGCGTCTATCGCGCCCTCGAGGCCGTGGCCAAGGCGCCCAGCGTGGCCTCCGTCCGCATCATCGACCTCAAGGGCCGCACTGTCGCCCAACTGGGCGCGGCCAATCCCACCAACGCCGACACCCTGACACGGCCGATCAAGCTGTCCTCGCAGACGGTCGGCGCCCTGGTCCTGGTCGCTCAGCACCCTGGCCTGGGCCAGACCCTGGCCCGCGACCTGGCCTTGACGGGCGCCCTGTTCTTCGGCGCCGCGGGCCTGGCCATCCTGTTGGCCAACAGCCTGGCTCGACGTCTGGCCCGCCCGATGGAGCGGCTGTCGGAGGCCATGCACGAGACCGCCGTGGGCGGACGCTTCAAGGTCGTCGAGCGGACGGCCGACGACGACGTCTTCCAGAGCCTGACCGACAGCTTCAACCATCTGGTCACGCGACTGGAAGCCAACGATCACGACCTGCGCGGCGCCATGGCCGAGCTGGTCAAGGCGCGAGACGACGCCAACGCCGCCAATGTGCTGAAGTCGCACTTCCTGGCCAATATGAGCCACGAGATCCGCACGCCCCTGAACGGCGTGCTGGCCATGGCCGAGATCATGGCCATGGACGACCTATGCCCGACCCAGCGCGAGCGTCTGGCGGTGATCCGCGAGTCGGGCGGCCTGCTGCTGGGCGTGCTGAACGACGTTCTGGATCTGTCGAAGATCGAGGCCGGCCGCCTGGAGATCCAGAACCGCCCGTTCGACATCGCCCAGCTGGCCCAGGCGATCCGCGAGACCTACGCGCCTCAGGCCCGCGACAAGGGTCTGGCCTTCGAGGTCGCCATCGCCCCCGAGGCGCAGGGCGTGTGGCGCGGCGACGCCGACCGCCTGCGCCAGATCCTGGGCAATCTGATCTCCAACGCTTTGAAGTTTACGCTGGAGGGCGCGGTCGCCATCCGCTTCGCCTCGGCCGAGGACGGATCGGGCCTGCGCATCGACGTGGCCGACACCGGCATCGGCATCCCGCCCCAGATCCTGCCGCGCCTGTTCGACAAGTTTGTCCAGGCCGACAGCTCGACCACCCGACGCTTCGGCGGCTCGGGCCTGGGCCTGGCGATCTGCCGCGAACTGGCGGTGCTGATGGACGGCACGATCAAGGTGCAGAGCCGCGAAGGCCGCGGCTCGACCTTCACCGTCCTGGTGGCCCTCCCCCGCGAGGAAGCGATCACCGACGTCCACTATATCGACGACGGCCATGCGCCGGCCTCGCAAGCCGCCGCGCCGGAAGCCCCCGAGCCAGTCGAGGATGCGCCGGCCGACAACACGCCGGCCGAGACCCCGGCGGAGGCGCCCTGCCTGCGCGTGCTGGCTGCCGACGACAATCCGACGAACCAGAAGGTCGTCGAGGCGGTTCTGGCCCCGCTGAACGCCGAGGTCGTGCTGGTGGCCGACGGCGCGGCCTGCGTGGAAGCCTGGAAGGCCGCCAAGTTCGACATCGTGTTGATGGACATCCACATGCCCGGCATGGACGGCGTGGAGGCCGCCCAGGTGATCCGTCAGCTGGAAGTCGCCGAGGGCCGCCCGCGCACGCCGATCGTCGCGGTCACGGCCAACGCCCTGGCCCATCAGGTCGAGGGCTATCTGGCCGCCGGCATGGACGGCCACGTGGCCAAGCCGATCGAGGTCACCAAGCTCTATGCCGCCATCGAGTCGGCCATGACGGCGGCCAAGCTGGCCCAGGCGGCCTGACGCCCGCCCCTCATCTGTCGGAAGATGAACGCAACATAACGACCGGCTCAGAACCGCTTCAGGCGGGACGTGTTTCTCTTAGCTCAACGTCGCTTCCCCCTCCCCCCACGGACGGCGACGCGGAAGATTTGAAGAGGAACCGAACCGATGAAGAAGATCCTGATCCCGATCGTTGCGGTCTCGGCCCTGGCGGCCGCCACCGTCCCCGCCGTGGCCTCGGCCCAGTCGATCAACCAGCGCCAGGACATGCTGGAGCGCCGCATCGACATCGGCCTGCGCAACGGCTCGCTGACCCGTGGCGAGGCCTACCGTCTGCGCGCCGAGCTGCGTGAAACCGCCCGCCTGGAGCACCGCTATCGCCGCAACGGCCTGAGCGGCTGGGAACGCGCCGACCTGGATCGTCGCTTCGACCGCATCAGCGCCCAGATCCGCTACGAGCGCCACGACCGCGACTACGGTTACGGCTATGGCGACCATCGCGGTCCGGACCGTCGCTGGTAACCGCGTCTAGCTAAGAGCTGGCTCCACCCGGAGCCGGCTCTCCACCACCGTGAAGCCGCGGCCGCGCAACAGAACGCGCGCGCCGCGGTTTTCGCATTCCAGATCGCCGCCTCGGCCGGGATAGGCCTGGTGGAACTTCAGAACGCTCCGCCCCAGCTTGTCGCCGTACAGCGGCGTCAGGATGCAATGGGCCGAACCCGTGGTCGGATCCTCGGGGATCCCGAAGCCCGGCGCGAAGAAGCGGCTGACCACCGCATAGGGCCTATCGGCCTCGGCCAGGGCGACGACCACCGTCTGCCCCGGACCTCCGCTGGCCTCTGCGCCGATCGACTTCAGGGCGCCAAGATCGGGTTTCAGGCCGCGTATGACCGCTTCGCTCTCCAGCACCGCAATCAGATAGGCGCCGGCCCACGTCTCGACCGGCCGGGCGCCCAGGGCTTCGGAGAGTCCCGCCGGGACATCGACGCGGCGCGGCGGGTCGGCCGGGAAATCCATCTCCAGCCCCTCGCCCGCCCGGCGCACCGTCAGCGGCCCCGACAGGGTGTCGAAGGTCAGCAGCGGAACGTCGACGCCGAGTTCTTCGAACAGCATATGCGCGGCCGCGAGGGTGGCGTGGCCGCACAGCGGGGCCTCCAGGGTCGGCGTAAACCAGCGCAGGCCAAAGCGCGCCGCTTCGCCGGTCTTCAGCAGAAAGGCGGTCTCGGCCTGGTTGTTCTCGGCGGCCAGCGCCTGCATCCAGGCGGCTGACGGCCACGCGTCGAAAGGTTCGACCACACAGGCGGGGTTGCCCTTGAACGGGCCGCTGGCGAAGGCGTCGATGGTCCACTGGCGCACGGGAAGCTCCCTCGCTGAAATCCAATGAACATCGCTGTTATGCGCGGCGCGAACGCCGCGCAAAGTCTTTATTGTCCTGGTGACAATTGAGCAGCTTAAGGCTCGATCGAGATTTCCGGCCAGCGCGCCTTGGCCGAACCGGTCGTGCGCTCCCAGCCGCCCGCGCCCTTCACCCGCAGCGGATTGGGGCGCAGACGCAGGGCGAACAGGTCTTCCAGGCCAAACGGAGCCCAGACGCGAAGACTGTCATCCTTCTCCAGCCGCACCCCGACACAGAAGGCCGTGGCCACGAAGCGTTTCAGGGCCGAGGCGCTGTCTTCCAGCGGCGGATAGGGCTCGTCGGCGCCGAACTTCTTCTCGAACCACAGGTGGACACGGGCCTGGTTCCGCACCTCGACCAACTCGCGCAGCGGCGGCTCGAAGGCCGCGGCGACGCGCTGGATCACGACATCCTCGGCCTCGTACGAGGTGTCGCGGTCGTCGTGATAGGCCAGGTCGTAGTCCTTGATGCCGTAGTCCAGCGGACGGCCGGTCAGATGGTTCCAGACCGGCTGGTAGACCGCGCCCGAGAAGATCATCCAATCGGGCAGATCCAGGTCGCGGGCCGTCTTCAGCACGTCCCACGTCGTTGGCGTGGCGCGGACGATCTCGCGCAGGCGGTCTTCGAGGCTTTCGGTCATTGACGCAGGGTCCAGCCGTGGTCGAGGGGGCCGTGACCCGCACCGAACCCGGGCGCGCGCAGCATGGCCTCATGGACATAGTTCCAGGCGCGGGCGACGGCCTCCTCCAGGGCGAGGCCTTGGGCCAGGCCCGTGGCGCAGGCTGAAGCCAGGGTGCAGCCGGTGCCATGGGTATGGCGGGTCTCGATCCGCTCACCCTCGAAGGTGGTCTCCCCGGCGACGGTCATCAGCACGTCGACGACGCGCTCGCCCGCCACATGGCCGCCCTTCATGAGAACCGCCTTGGCGCCCAGGCCCAGCAGCGCCTCGCCGGCCCGGCGCAGGTCATCGGTGGTCTCGACCGTCAGACCGGTCAGGGCGGCGGCCTCGGGCGCGTTGGGGGTCAGCAGGGCCGCGCGCGGAATCATCAGGGCCTTCACCGCGCCGATCGCGGCTTCGGCCAGCAGGGGCGCGCCGCCCTTGGCGACCATCACCGGATCGACGACGACCGGAACCTCGCCGGCATGATCGATCGCGGCCGCCACGGTCTCCACGACCGCCGCGTCGCCCAGCATGCCGGTCTTGATGGCGTCGGCGCCGATATCGTCCAGCACCGCGCGGGCCTGGGCGGCGATCACCTCCAGCGGGATCGGATGGACGCCGGTGACGCCCAGGGTGTTCTGCACGGTCACGGCGGTGATGGCCGTGGCCGCGTAGCCGCCCAGGGCGGTGATGGTCTTGATGTCGGCCTGGATCCCCGCGCCGCCGCCGGAATCGGAACCGGCGATGACCAGGACTCGGCCTTTGGAGGCGTTGGACATTCCCGGTGTTTAGGCGGGAATCGCGGCGATGGGGAGAGCCGGCTTAGGCCGCCTGCAGCGCATGCCGCCAGGCTCCGGCCAGGACGTTGGGCCGGATCGGCTTCTGGACCACGACATCGGCGTCCTGGCCGTCCAGGGCCTTGGCGTGGCCGGTGACATAGACGACCGGAATGGGACCCAGGTGGGCCATGATCATCTTCACCGCCTCGACGCCGGTGCCGTCGACGATGCGGTAGTCGGCTGTGATCAGGTCGGGCTTTCGCTGGAGCGCGCTGTCCAGGGCCTCCAGCGGACTGTCGGCGATGGCGATGCTGGTGAATCCCTGCGCCTTGAGCAGTTCCTCGATCTCCAGCGCGATCAGGATCTCGTCTTCGATGATCAGGGCATGTCGCGGGCGCATCTTGCGGTGCTTTCGATAGGCCGTCCCCAGATATTTAAGCGCGGTGATTCCCCAACCCGCAAGCGAGGCCGCCTGTCGCGGCCGGGAGCGCCTTCAGAGCGCCGCGATCGCCGCCTGGACGTCCAGCGCCTGGACCGTCTCGCGGACGTCGTGGACGCGGACCGCCGCCACGCCGGCCGCCGCGCCATGCAGGTGCGCCGCCAGCGAGCCGCCCAGCCGGTCGGTCGCCTCGCCCGCCGACGGATCGATCCCGGCGATGAACCGCTTGCGGCTGGCGCCCAGCAGGATCGGATAGCCCAGGGCGACAAACCGAGGCAGCGCCTTCAGCAAAGCCAGGTTGTGCTCGAGCGTCTTGCCGAAGCCGATGCCCGGATCCAGCCAGATCCTCTCCTTGGCCACCCCGGCGGCCATGGCCGTGAAGGCCCGCGCCAGCAGGAAGGCCTCGACCTCAGCCACGACATCGTCGTAGCGCGGCGCGTCCTGCATGGTCCCCGGCTCGCCCAGCATGTGCATCAGCACGACCTCGCAGCCCAGTTCGGCCGCGACCTCGGGCGCCTCGGGCGCGAAGCGCAGGGCGGCCACGTCGTTCCAGAGCGTGGCCCCGGCCTTGACCGCCGCGCGGGCCACACCCGGCTTCATGGTGTCGATCGAGATCGGCATGTCGCTGGCCTTGCGGATCGCCTCGATCAGCGGGACGACCCGCAGGATCTCATCGAACTCCGAGACCGGCGCCGCGCCCGGCCGGGTGCTCTCGCCGCCGATGTCCAGGATGTCGGCCCCCTGGGCGATCAGCCGGCGCGCGTGCTCGATCCCGTCGGCGGGCGATACGAACTTGCCGCCGTCGGAGAAACTGTCGGGCGTGACATTGACGATCCCCATCACCCTTGGCCGGGCAAGGGGAGGACGAGAGGTCTGGGCCATGCGCAGGTTCTATCCCTCGCGCAGCATCCGGTCGACCCGGCCGGCCAGGTCGCCGACGGCGAAGGGCTTGGTCAGCACCTCCATGCCGTGCTCGATATGGCCGTGGTTCAGCACGGCGTTCTCGGCGTAGCCGGTGATGAACAGCACTTTCAGCTCAGGCTTCATCGCGCGGGCCGCGTCGGCGACCTGGCGACCGTTCAGCCCGCCCGGCAGGCCGACATCGGTGATCAGGAGATCCACATGGGCGTTGGACTGCAGGATCCGCAGGCCGGTCGCACCGTCGGCCGCCTCCAGGCAGGCGTAGCCCAGCTCGGCCAACGCGTCGATCACGAGCATCCGCACGGTCGGCTCGTCATCAACGACCAGCACGGTCTTGTCGGCGGCGACCAGCGGCTGGCTGGCGGCGTCTTCGAAGGTCTCGACCTCCTCCTCGCCCAGGTGACGCGGCAAGTAAAGGCAGACCATGGTCCCGTGGCCGACCTCTGAATAGATCCGCACGTGGCCGTCCGACTGGCGCGCGAAGCCGTAGACCATCGACAGTCCCAGACCCGTACCCTGGCCGATCGGCTTGGTGGTGAAGAAGGGATCGAACACCCGCTCCAGCGTCGCCTTGTCGATCCCCGAGCCCGTGTCGCTGACGCACACCGAAACGTACTGACCCGGACCCAGCCCGTGCTCTCGCGCCGTGCGGGCGTCGAGCCAGCGGTTGCCGGTCTCGATCGTGATCCTGCCCCCGTCCGGCATGGCGTCGCGGGCGTTGATGCACAGGTTGAGGAGCGCGTTCTCCAGCTGGTTGGCGTCGACCAGGGTCGGCCAGAGACCAGAGGCGGCGACCATGTCGACCTCGATGCCGGGACCGACGGTGCGGCGCACCAGTTCGACGAAGTCGGCCATCAATCGATTGATGACCACCGACTTCGGCGCCAGGGTCTGTCGGCGCGAGAAGGCCAGCAGGCGATGGGTCAAGGCGGCCGCCCGTCGCGCCGCGCCCTGTCCGGCGGTTAGGTAGCGCTCGACATCGGCCGCGCGGCCTTGCGCCAGGCGCGCTCCGATCATCTCGAACGAGCCTGAAATACCGGCCAGCAGGTTGTTGAAATCGTGAGCCAGGCCGCCGGTCAACTGGCCGACGGCCTCCATCTTCTGGGCCTGGCGCAGAGCCTCCTCGGTCCGCTCGCGCTCGTCCAGGGCCTGGGCGATGCGGGCCTCCAGCGTCTCGTTCAGCCGACGCAGCTCCGCCTCGGCCTGCTTGCGGGCCGTGACGTCCTGGAACAGCACCGCCACCTGGCGCAGTTCGGGGGGCTCGATGCGGAACGAGGACAGGGCCAGATGGCGTCCGGTGGCGACCAGCTCCTGCTCGAAGCGGATCGGCTGGCCCGTACGCAGCACCGCGCCGTAGCGCGCCAGCCAGGCCTCCGCCTCTTCCGGCACCATGTCGCGAAGCTTTTGCCCCACGACATTGGGGATGCCGGCATGGCGCTCATAGGCGGCGTTGGCCATGACGTGGACATAGTCGCTGAGCGGACCGAACGGCCCGTCCAGGAACTCGATGACGCAAAAGCCCTCATCCATCGACTCGAACAGGGCGCGATAGCGGCGCTCGTCTTCCAGGTGGGTCTGTTCGCGGCGCACCCGGTCGGTGATGTCGTTGCATAGCACGTGGACCCCGGCGACGACGCCGGCCTCGTCTCGCACCGGCGAGAACATCAGGTTGCACCAGGCCGCCTCGCCGTCCGGCCGGATGAAGCCGACATATTCGCGCACCACGCTCTCGCCGGTCCGGGCCTGCGCCAGCAACGGCAGGCCGGCGGCGATCGGAAACATCTGCTCGAACGGCGCGCCCAAGGCGACGGCGTTGGCCGCGAGCAACGAGCGCGCCGCGTCGTTGTGCAGCAATATCCCCTGCTCGCCCCAGGCCAGGAACGACGGGATCGGCGAGGCCAGCATCATGCTGGTCGCGACCTTGAGGGGCGTTGACCAGGCGTCGGGCGATCCCAGCCCGGCGTGGGTCCAGTCCCGCGACGCCACCGCCGCGCCCATCTCGCCGCCGCTGGTCAGGAAGGCGGGGAGAACGGGCGAGCCCGAGGGCGCGTTGGTGTCGGTCATCGGTTCCAAAGCAGAGCCCCCAAGTCCGCGTCTGCGGCCAAGCTTGAACGGCCGGGTGGCCGGGAAGTTGCGGCCTTTCTGGGAAAGACGCCTTCGTCAGGCCGGTTCCGGGTCTCCGGTCAAGAAAAAAGCCGGCCCTCGCGAGCCGGCTTGATCCTTGGAACGAGGCTGGGCGTCAAGCCGTGACGCTGGCGCCCGCGCCGGGAGACAGGGGCACCAGGGACGGCGCGACCACCGTTTCCTTGGTCTCTTCCTCGTCGCGCTTGGGGGCGACGCCTTTCAGCACGCCGGCGATCTCCTCGCCAGACAGGGTCTCGTACTCCAAGAGGGCCTTGCCCAGGGTGTGCAGGTCCTCGATCCGCTCGGTCAGGATCCGGCGGGCCTCGTCCAGGCCGTACTGCACCAGGCGCTTGACCTCGCTGTCGATCAGGCGAGCCGTCTCTTCCGAGACGTTCTGGGTGCGGGCGACCGAGTGGCCCAGGAACACCTCGTCCTGGTTGTCGCCATAGGCCACCGTGCCCAGCAGGTCCGAATAGCCCCAGCGGGTGACCATGTTGCGGGCCAGATCCGTGGCGGCCTTGATGTCGCTGCTGGCGCCCGAGGTGATGTTCTCCTTGCCGAAGATGATCTCCTCGGCCACGCGGCCGCCCATCATGATGGCCAGGCGGCTGGTCATCTGCTGGTACTTCATCGAGTAGCGGTCGCCTTCCGGCAGTTGCATGACCATGCCGAGAGCCCGGCCGCGCGGCACGATGGTGGCCTTGTGCACCGGATCGGCCAGCGGGACGTTCAGAGCCACGATGGCGTGGCCGCCCTCGTGATAGGCCGTCAGCTTCTTCTCTTCCTCGTTCATGGCCATCGAGCGGCGCTCGGCGCCCATCATGACCTTGTCCTTGGCCTGCTCGAAGTCGCTCATGGTGACCATGCGACGGTTCTTGCGGGCGGCCATCAGGGCGGCCTCGTTGACCAGATTGGCCAGGTCGGCGCCCGAGAAGCCGGGCGTGCCGCGCGCCAGGGTCTTGACGTCGACGTCGGCGGCCAGCGGCACGTTCTTCATGTGCACGCGGATGATCTTCTCGCGGCCCGAGACGTCGGGATTGGGCACCACGACCTGGCGGTCGAAGCGGCCCGGACGGAGCAGGGCCGGGTCCAGCACGTCCGGACGGTTGGTGGCGGCGATCAGGATGATGCCTTCGTTGGCCTCGAAGCCGTCCATTTCGACCAGCAGCTGATTCAGGGTCTGCTCGCGCTCGTCGTTGCCGCCGCCGAGGCCCGCGCCGCGATGGCGGCCGACGGCGTCGATCTCGTCGATGAAGATGATGCAAGGAGCGTTCTTCTTGGCCTGCTCGAACATGTCGCGCACGCGGCTGGCGCCGACGCCGACGAACATCTCGACGAAGTCAGAACCCGAGATGGTGAAGAACGGAACGCCGGCCTCGCCCGCCACCGCGCGGGCGATCAGGGTCTTGCCGGTGCCCGGAGGGCCGACCAGCAGGGCGCCCTTGGGGATCTTGCCGCCCAGGCGCTGGAACTTGGCCGGATCCTTCAGGAAGTCGACGACCTCCTGCAGCTCTTCCTTGGCTTCGTCGACGCCCGCGACGTCCTCGAAGGTGATGCGGTTCTTGTTCTCGGTCAGCAGGCGGGCCTTGGACTTGCCGAAACCCATGGCGCCCTTGGCCCCGCCCTGCATCTGGCGCATGAAGAACAGCCAGACGCCCACGACCAGCAGGATCGGCAGCAGCTGGACCAGGATGGCCAGCAGGCTGATCGAGCCGTTCTTGAACTTCACGTCGGCGTTCTTGGCCACCATGCGGTTGACCAGTTCGTCGGAGTTCAGCGGCGCGTTGACCGTCAGGGTCTTGTTGTCGGCCGTCTTGGCCAGCACCGTCTGCCCGGCGATCTCGGCCGACTTGATCTTGCCGGCGTCGACGTCCTTGAGGAGCTGCGAATAGCTGATCTCGCCGCCGCTCCTCGTGCGCTGGTTCTGACTGACGACGAATACGCCCGCCAACACCGCGATGATCACCAGCCAGATGGCCAGGTTCCTGAAATTCATAACGCTTCGTCTTCCCAACGATAGGCCTTGACCTCCCAAGATAGGCGGTCAGGAGCGCTTGCGCCACGCGTGTGACGTCAAGTCACGGATTCTTGGTCGCAAAGGCCGGTCGCGGCCTTGAAGCGGTCCAGAACGAGCGAACGCACGCGCGCTCCTCCTTCGGCTGCAAGGTCCGGGCCGTCAAGCGGAGCAGGAGCCGGCGCCGCGCCATGCCGCAGGAGCAGCGGCAGCGCCGGGCGCGCCGGCGCCGGCGTGCCGGCCACCCGAGCGCGCTGGGCGGGCGAGAGGCTGGCGGCCGAGCCCTTAAGGGCGATGACGGTCAGCGAGGCTTCACCGGCGGCGACCTCCCAGCGTCCGTCCCAGACGCCGGTCTCACCGGCCGAAAGCGTCAGCGGCGCAAGGCCGCCGCGCGCGGTTTCGCCGGCGTCGCGGCAGACCAGGATGTCTTCCCCGGCCTCGACCCGCGCCCCGCCCAGGGTGGCGGTAAAGGCCTCGCCCGACCTCAGGCGCTGGACCAGGCGATCCAGGCGCTGGCCGCGCGGGGGTCGCTCGGTCCCGGCGGCGCACAGCAGGGCGGCGGCCAGGGGCGCGGCGGCGATGTCGCGGGGCAGGCGAATGACGCCCGAGGCATCGACGGAAAAGATCGGCGGCGATGGTGGTGGCGCCGAGATCGGCGGCGCTTCGACCGCGCCCGCCGCACGGGCCCGCGCCCTGGCATAGCGCAGGTCGACATTGGCCGGGTCCTCCAGCCAGGTCTCGCCCTGATCAGCCAGGCTCGCGCGAATCGCCGCGCGGGTCAGGGACAGCAGCGGCCGCAGCACGAAGACACCTCGCCCTTCCGGCCAGACCGGCGACGGGGCCCATTCGCGCGGATCCGGAACGCTCGAGCCCTCGGCCCGCATCGCCGCGCCCTCGGCCAGATCGCTGCCGGTATGGCCCAGCAGCAGGACCCTTGCCCCGGCCGCGCGAGCGGCGTCCGCCAGCAGCGCATGGCGGGCGCGGCGGGCCGCGGCGGGCAGGCCAGCGCTCGGCTTGTCGCCCGTCCAGGCCAGGCCGCGCGCGGTGGCGCCCAAAGCCTCGGCCTTGGCCAGCGCTTCGCCTGTCCAGCGATCGCTGCCCGGCTGCAGTTGGTGGTCCACGGTCAGGGCCAGCACCGGCCGGCCGCGCGGTCGCGCCCAGCCAAGCACCGTCTTCAGCAGGAACAGGGAGTCGCCGCCGCCGGAAAAGCCGACAGCCAGGGGGGCGGCGGAGATCGGATCGAGACGGCGATCAAGGTTCTCGGCAATTTCGAGATGCTGTCCCAAATCACTGCCTTCCTGGGCCTCGTGCCCAGGACCCATCTTTCCGCCAGCTCGGCGATGATCGTCAGGCCCCGCCTGCGTCGCTGCGCCTTAGAAGGCCTAGTTTGCTGAACTATGGGCCCTAGGCACAAGGCCTAGGGAAGCAGGATATGGATGAACTCTGGCCTAGGAACACTTCGCCGCGACGCGGGTCGAGGCCGCGCGCGAGGTCACCTGGGCCGGGGCCTTGGGGTAGCGCTTGGCGAGCTCGTCCAGGGTGCGGCAGGCGTCGGGAGTCTTCTTCAGGGCCACCAGCGACCGGGCCAGCTTCAGCGTGGCGTCGGGCGCCCAGCTGGTCTGCGGCCAGCCACGGATCGCGCCGATATAGGCCCCGGCCGCGTCGCTGTAGGCCTCGCGCACGAACAGGGTCTCGCCCCACCAGTACTTGGCTTCCGGCGTCTTGGCGCTTTCCGGATAGTTGTTCACATAGGCCGAGAAGGCCTGCTCGGCATTGCCGTAGTCGCCCGCCAGCAACAGATCCTTGGCCTGCTTGAAGGCCACGGCCGGATCGGCCGGCGGCGCGGGCGGCGGCGGCAAGGCGCCGGCGGCCGGCGCGGCGACCTGGGCGGCGTTCGCCTGCAGATCGGCCAGGGTCTTTTCCACGGCGGCCAAGCGCTGCTCCAGCGCATCCGCCCGCGCCTTCTGCTCGGCGGCGGCGCGATTGGCCTTGGTCAGCTCGAAATTGGCGGTCTCGTTCTGACCGTTCAGCTTGGTCAGGGTCTGTTCCAGGTCGCCGACGCGCTCGTTCAAGGCGGCGATCTGGGCGTCGGTCTCGGCCGGCTGCACGACCACCGGCTTGCCGGTGTCACGCCCCTGGAAGACGATTGCGCGCAGCTCGCGCACAACCTTTTCCATCCGCTCGACACGCTTGGCCGAGCGGTCGTCCAGCGGATCCGCATCGGGCAGCGGGGTCTGGGCCACAGCCACGGCGGCGGATGACGCGAACAGGACGGCGAGCAGGGCGGATTTCAGCTTCATGACCGTGATCTATCGGGATGTAGCAGACAAAACTAGGGCGGCTTCCCGGAAGAAGCCGCCCCATTTTCAACTCGGTATTAGCGAGCGCCGTCCGTGATGGCCGTGTGGCCGTTACGGTTCTTGGCCCAGGCTTCTTCGGTCGTGCCCGGATCGATCGGACGTTCCTTGCCGAACGAGATCGTCTCGATGCGGGCGGCGGCGACGCCTTGGCCGATCAGGAAATCGCGAATGGCGTTGGCGCGACGGGCGCCCAGGGCCAGGTTGTACTCGCGGGTGCCGCGTTCGTCGGCATTGCCTTCGATGCGGACCTTCACCGCCGGATAGCGGTTCAGCCACTGGGCCTGGCCGGCCAGGACGGGCTGGGCGTCGGCGCGGACCGTGTACTCGTCGGTGTCGAAATAGACGCGGTCGCCGACATTGACGACGAAGTCCTGCACCGAACCCGGCAGCACGCCGCTCGAGACGGGCGGCTGGGCCGGCGGGGTGTAGGGCTGGCTCGGGGTGGCCGGCGGCGGCTCGGGCGTCGGCGCGACAGGTTGGGGCTTCGGACGCGAAGCGCAGGCGGCGAGCGAGGCGGCGGCCACGCCGACGAGCGCCAGTCTAACGGCGCGCTGGGTGTCGAAGCTCATCCAGTTTCTCCTCAAGTCTACGAACTCTGGACCTGATCCATACCTAAGCGGAGCCGGGAATGGACCCTCTAAATGTCTGAGCAATCCTCACAATGATGTCAGATGCGCGTCAGACGATGCGGATTCACTTGCCACGCGAACAGCCGGGCTGCGGCGCGCCTGGGCCATCAACGCTCACGCTAGGCCCAGGTTGCTCGATTTAGCCGGTCAGTGTGTCAATCAGTCCAGCAGCGGCGACCAGGCCGGGTCCGAACCCGAGCCGCCGTACGCCGCCGGGCGCAGGATCCGGCCTGTGATGTCCACCGTCCAGAGCTTGGGATTGCCGGCCGAACCCTCGCGGAAGAACATCAGCACCCGACCGTTCGGCGCCCAGGTGGGGCCCTCGTCCAGATAGCTGGTGGTCAGCAGCCGCTCGTCGCTGCCGTCGGGACGCATGACGCCGATATGGAACTGACCGCCCGTCTGCTTGGTGAAGGCGATGAAGTCGCCGCGCGGGCTCCAGACGGGGGTCGTGTAGCGGCCGCCGCCGTACGAGATGCGGCGCACGCCCGAGCCGTCCGTGTTCATGACGTACAGCTGCGCCTGGCCGCCGCGGTCGGAATTGAAGGCGATCTTGGTCCCGTCCGGCGAGAACGACGGCGAGGTGTCGATGGCCGGATCGGTGGTGATGCGGGTCGACGAGCGGCTGCGCAGGTCCATCACGTAGATGTCGCTGTTGCCGGCCTTCTCGACCGAGAACGCCACCTTGCTGCCGTCCGGCGAGAAGCGCGGGGCGAACACCATGCCGGGGAAGCGGCCAATGGTCTCCTGACGGCTGGTCTCCAGGTTCAGAAGATAGATCGACGACCCCGTCGGCCGCAGGGCCATATAGGTCAGTTCCTGGCTGGTCGACGAAAAGCGCGGCGTCATCACGATGTACGAGCCGTCGGTCAGGTACTGCGGATTGGCGCCGTCCTGGTCCATGATCGCCAGGCGCTTGACGCGGCTCAGCTTGGGCCCGCTCTCGGCGACGAAGGCGACGCGGGTGTCGAAATAGCCCTTCTCGCCGGTCAGGCGCTCGTAGACCGCGTCGCTGATCTTGTGGGCCACCCGGCGCCAGTTGTCGGGCGTCGAGCTGAACTGCAGGCCCAGCAGCTGCTGCTGGCTGAACACGTCCCACAGGCGGAAGTCGACCCGCAGGCCGCCGTCGGCGCCGACCGTGACCTGGCCGTTGATCAGGGCCTGGGCGCCGGTCGCCTGCCAGTCGGGGAAGCGCGGCTGAACATTGACGTCCTGCAGCTTGTCCGCCACGCCCGAGACGTTCAGCGGCTGGAACAGGCCCGAACGCTCCAGATTGCCCGTGATGACCTGGGCGATCTCGGCCCCGCGCGCGCCGCCGCCCGAAAAGGCCGGGATCGCGATCGGCAAGGGCTTGACCGCGCCGGCGTTGATGTCGACCTCGATCTGCGCCGCGGCCGGGGTCACGTACGCCGCGCCGCCCAGCAGGACGGCGGCCATCAGCACCAGAGCCTTCAAGCCCATCGGGGTCTCCTTCTTGATCCTTCCAAGCCTCAACGCGAACAGGCCTGTTTTGCGTTGAAGTTGAGGGCGATTTTCTGACCGTACAGGTCGGACGGCAGATAGGCGAACGGCGAGGCGGCGAACAGCGCGCGGATGGCGCGGTCCGAGGCCGCCTTCACGACGGGATCGGGCGAGGACGTGCCCGGCGACTCCGGCTGGCCGACGACCCGTCCGCCCGGCCCGATCACGAACACGACCCGGACATTGACGTTGGCACCGCCCTCGACCTCGCAGTTGGGATTCCAGCGATCCTGCACCTCGCCCTGCAGGCGGCCCAGGGCGGCCGCCGACAGCCCGGTCGCCGCCCCCATCGCCGGACGGGCCGAGACCGAAGTCTCCGCGCGGGCCGGGCCCTTGGCGGCGTTGGCGGTCGGCTTGCCCGCGGCCTTCTTGGACTTGGCGATCGAGGCTTCCAACGAGGCGAAGAAGTCGCTGTCGCTCTTCTTGGTCTCCTTCGGCTTGGCGGGCGTCGGAGTCGGCGTGGGCTTGGGAACCGGGGTCGGCTTGGGCGGCGGCGCGGGCGCCGGCGTTGGGGTCGGCGCGGGCGTCGGGGCCGGCGGCTGGGGCGTGGCCTCCGGAACCGGATCGGGGGCCTGGGCCGTCTGCTCGACGGGCGCCTCCTCGGCCGGACGGACATTGGTCGGGCCGTTGGTGACGATGGTCACCGGCACCGACTCGCCGATGGTGATCGGCTTGGCCGTCTTCCAGGGCAGGCCGAAGATCGCCAGCGCGGCCACGAGGCCGTGCAGGGCGATCGAGCCCAGCAGCGCGGGGGAGACCTGTTCGCGGCGAGCGCTCATGCCGATCCTACTGGGCCGGCCGCAGGTCGCCCGAGCCCTCCGGCTGGGCGTCCTTCGGCGCCGCGCCCGAGGAGGGGCCGCCCGTCTCGGTGATCAGGTTGATCTTGTTGAAGCCCGCGTTCGACAGGCCCGCCATCACCTGGGCGACGACCGAATAGGTCGCCCCGCCGTCGGCGCGGACGAAGATCGGCTTGTCGTAGCCGTCGCCGGCGATGGCGCTGATGCGCGGCGACAGGTTCTCGAACGGAATCTGGGTCTCGCCGACGAAGATCTGGCCGTCCTTGCGGATCGACACCGTGATCGGCTCTTCCTGGTTCTGCAGAGCCGCCGCCTCGGTCTTGGGCAGCTCCAGCGGCACGCCGGCGGTCAGCAGCGGGGCGCTGATCATGAAGATGATCAGCAGCACCAGCATGACGTCGACCAGCGGGGTGACGTTGATCTCGGACAGGGCCCCGCGCGAGCGGCGGCCGCGACGGCGGCGACCGCGGCCGCTGTTGGTGGCGAAGGCGTCGCTGGACGACATCGACATGGGATTAGACCCGTTCCGACAGGCGACGCTGGATCGCGGTCGACAGGTCGTCGGCGAAGCCTTCCAGGCGGCCGGCGTACTTGCCCGCGTCAGTCGAGAACTTGTTGTAGGCGATATAGGCCGGGATGGCGGCGATCAGGCCCACGGCGGTGGCGAACAGGGCCTCGGCGATCGACGGGGCGACGACGGCCAGCGAGGTGTTCTTCGACAGGGCGATGTTCTGGAAGGCGTGCATGATGCCCCAGACCGTGCCGAACAGGCCAATGAACGGGCTGGCGGTGGCGACGATGGCCAGGCTGCCCAGGCCCTCCTCGACCTTGCTGGTCTCGCGGGCGATCTGGGTGTCGAGGATTCGGTCGATGCGGGCGACCAGGAAGGCGGCCTGGTTCTCGCTCATCGCGCCCTTGGCCTTGGCGTCGCGCCATTCCTTCAGCGCCGCCTGCAGCATGCGCGGCAGGGCGTGGCGCGGATTGGCGCCGGCCTCGCCCGCGACATCCTCCAGCGACCGGCCGCCCGACACCTGCTCCTCGAAGCGGTCGGCGGCGCGGTTCAGGTTCGCGAAGCGGAACAGCTTGTCCAGGATCACGGCCCAGGATCCCAGCGACGCCAGGATCAGGCCGATCATCACGCCTTTGACGACCCAGTCGGCCTGCATGAAGAGGGCGAAGAACGAGAAATTGGGGGCGGCGGCCGAGGCGTCCATGCGGGATGAGGCTCCGTTGGGGCGTCTGATCAGAACAGATAAGCGCCGTATGGCATGAAGCGGCGCTTGGGTGAAACTATGACAATCGCCGAGCGATCCCGAAAAACACCGTCATCTAGACTTCGGGCGCCAGCCAGGGCTCCAGTTGCGCGCGCATTTCGGCCGTCGGCTTGCGGGGGCGGCCGTCCAGGGTGATGCACACCGCCTCGCCCGCCGCCTGGCAGACCAGCTCGTCACCGCGCGTGATCCTCTGGCTGACATAGAGGCGCGGCCCCTTGATCCGATCATAGGTCGTGCGCACCACCAGGGCGTCGTCCACCCGCGCCGAGCGCTTGAAATCCAGCTCCATCCGCACGATCGCGAAGGCGGTGTCGGCCTTGGCCAGTTCGGTGTGCGAGATACCGACCAGCCGGAAGAAGTCACTCCGCCCGCGCTCGAAATAGCGCAGGTAGTTGGCGTGGTAGACGATGCCGGAGAAGTCGGTGTCCTCGTAATAGATCCGCACCGGTAGCTGATGTTCGCGGCCATCGAAGACGCCGGCGGTGGGTTCGAGCGGGGTCGTCATGCTCAGCGTTCGTCGCCCTTGACCGGGCTAGCGCCGCCGCCGGCGCGGCCTAGGAGTTCCAACGCCTTGGGGATGTCGGCGCGGGCCGCGCGTTCGGCAAAATAGGCTTCGGTCCGCAAGGCCGAGAGTTTCTCCGCAACGGCGACATTGATCAGTTGGTTCAACGCCACGCCTTCGGACTCGGCGAGCTTGCGAGCCTCGTCCAACAGGGCCGGCTGCAAACGAAGAGCGAAATTGCTTTTCCTCATCGATAGGCCTCCAATCGTCCCAACGCCTCTCCAGGCGACCATAGCGCGACACCGAAACGGTCGGCGACCGCGCCGAAGTCTCGTTTGTTGAACGTCACGATCGCATCAGCCTGACCGTTGACGGCGGTTTCCAACACCATGTCGTCATCCGGGTCGCGAAGAGCGGGACGCCAGAGAAAGGCCAGCCTCACCGGCTGGGCCGTCGCGGCGACAGCGTCCAGTACGGTCCCCACGTCATCCGCCGACAAGCCGGAAGCAACCAGATGATCCGGCCGCGTCATCACGGCCTCATACTCCAACAGCAAGGGTGTCGATACGAGCAACGTCAATCGCCGCTCCAAGCCGGCGGCCAGCAGCCGATTGGAAGCGCCGAGATTGCTTCTGATCGCCGCCACCATCGCGGCCGTATCGAGCGCAATCCGCATAGTAGAATTATGGATATCGCGGGCGATATTGCAAGTTTTTCTACTCGTCGAACAACCCGCCTTGGGCCATTCCTGGCGGGGCGGCCGGCGGCGTGAGGCCCAGGTGCAGATAGGCCTTGCCGCAGGCCATGCGGCCGCGCGGGGTGCGCTGGATGAAGCCCTGCTGCATCAGATAGGGCTCGATGACGTCCTCGACGGCGTCGCGGGCCTCGGCGATGGCGTAGGCGATGGTCTCCACGCCGACCGGTCCGCCGCCATAGTGCTCGATCATGGCGCGCAGGTAGCGGCGGTCCAGGCTGTCCAGCCCCACTTCGTCGACTTCCAGACGCGCCAAAGCCAGGCCGGCGGCCTTGCGGTCGATGACGCTGGCCCCGTCTGCGGTGGCGAAGTCGCGGACCCGGCGCAGCAGGCGGCCGGCGACGCGCGGCGTGCCCCGGGCGCGCTTGGCGATCTCGTCGGCGCCGTCGTCGGACAGCGGCGCGCCCATCTTGCGGGCGGCGTGCAGCAGCACGTGGCGCAGTTCGGCCGGGGTGTAGAATTCCAGCCGGATCGGGATGCCGAAGCGGTCGCGCAGCGGTGTGGCCAGCATGCCGGCCCGGGTGGTCGCCGCCACCAGGGTGAAGGGGGCCAGGTCGATGCGGATCGAGCGCGCCGAAGGCCCCTCGCCGATCACGAGGTCCAGCACGTGGTCCTCCATGGCCGGATAGAGGATCTCCTCGACGTTCGAGGACAGGCGGTGGATCTCGTCGATGAACAGGACGTCGTTCGGCTCGAGATTGGTCAGGATCGCAGCCAGGTCGCCAGGCTTGTTCAGCACCGGCCCCGAGGTGGCGCGGAAGTTCACGCCCAGCTCGCGGGCGACGATCTGGGCAAGAGTAGTCTTGCCCAGGCCCGGCGGACCGAACAGCAGCACGTGATCCAGGGCCTCGCCCCGGCCCTTGGCGGCCTCGATGAAGATGCGCAGATTGCCCTTGGCCTGCTCCTGGCCCACGAACTCGGCCAGGGTCTGGGGCCGCAGGGCGCGGTCGGCGGGGGCCAGATCGCCGTGCTGCGGTTCGCCGGAGATGACCCGTGTCATCGGCCAAGCTCCTGCAGGCCGGCCTTGATCAGCGCCTGCACCGTGGCGTCTTCACCCAACGCGGCGGCGGCGGCCTCGACGACGCGGCGGGCGTTCACCTCGGCCACGCCCAGGCCCATCAGGGCGGCGACGGCGTCGCCGGTGGGCGCGGGCTTGGGGGGCGCGGATGGGGCCGAGCTCGAGGTCGGGGCGGCCGTCAGCACCGGCCCGTCGGTGATCGGCTTGTCCTTCAGCTCGGTGACGATGCGCAAAGCCAGCTTCGGGCCCACGCCATTGGCGCGGCCGACGGCGGCCTTGTCCTCGCGCGCCACCGCCGAGGCCAGCTCGGCCGGCGACAGCACGTCCAGCACCGCCATGGCGGCTTTCGGGCCCACGCCCTGGATCGCCTGAAGCAGCACGAAGGCGCGGCGGTCCTCGCGGGTCAGGAAGCCGTAGAGCCGCAGCCCCTGGTTCTCGCTCCACTGGCTCTCGACGTGGACCAGCGTCTCCTCGCCCAAGGCCGGCAGCCGTTGCAGGGTGCGGTGGCCGCAGCGGACGACATAGCCGACGCCCATGACGTCGATCAGGGCCTCTTCCTCGCCGACCTCGGCGACAGCGCCGCGGAGTCTGCCGATCATGCGACTCTCCGGGCGGTGCGGGCGTGGGCATGGGCGATCGCGACCGCCAGGGCGTCGGCGGCGTCGGCCGTCGGCGAGCCGGCGGTGGGCAGCAGGCGCGCGATCATGAAGGCGATCTGGGCCTTGTCGGCGCCGCCGGTCCCGACCACCGCCTTCTTGACCATGGCGTTGGAATATTCGGCCACCAGCAGACCCGCGCGCGCGGGCGCGATCATCGCCGCGGCGCGGGCGTGACCCAGCTTCAGGGTCGACTGGGCGTTGGTGTTGACGAAGGTCTCCTCGACCGCCGCCTCGTCGGGCCTGTGCTGCTCGATCACCGCGCAGATCCCATCGAACAGGTGCAGCAGGCGATCGGAAAAGGCGGCCTTCTCGTCGGGCGCGATCACGCCATGCGCCACATGCGTCACCCGCGAGCCGAGCACGCTGACGACGCCCCAGCCGGTTCGGCGGAGACCAGGATCGAGTCCAAGGATGCGAGTGGCGTTCATCATGTGTTCTCGCAACATCCTCTGATCCGCCCCCGAGGAAAAGCCCCTGTATCGCTAACGAGCGGTAAACGGACGCCTCTTGCGTGCGGCGTCCAGGCAAGCTCTGCTCTCCTCAAGCTGCAAACGGGGAGAGCAGGCATGAGACGCGCGGCATGGATGACGGCGGGCGCCTTGATGGCGCTGGCGACCGGCGCGGCGGCCCAGACCGCGGAGCCGCCCAAGACCGTCCGTCCCGACCAAGCGGCCTTCCGTGACCTCTACAAGGAGCTGGTCGAGATCAACACCACCCTGTCGGTCGGCAGTTGCACCCAGGCGGCAGAGGCCATGGGCGCGCGCCTGAAGGCGGCCGGCTTCCCCGAGACCGACGTCAAGGTCGTGGTCGCCGACGGCCATCCCAAGGAAGGCTCTCTCGTGGCCGTCCTCCACGGAACGGACCCCAAATCCAAGCCCATGCTGCTCCTGGCCCACATCGACGTGGTCGAGGCCAACCGCGCCGACTGGACCCGCGACCCCTTCAAGCTGGTCGAGGAGAACGGCTACTTCTTCGGGCGTGGGACCTCGGACGACAAGGCCCAGGCGGCCATCTGGGTCGACAGCCTGATCCGCCTCAAGCAATCGGGCTACAAGCCCAGGCGCGACATCAAGATGGCCCTGACCTGCGGCGAGGAGAGCGAGGCCTATAACGGCATCGAGGACCTGGTGAAGAACCACCGGCCGCTCGTGGACGCCGAGTTCGCCCTGAACGAAGGCGCCGACGGCCTGCTGGACGAGCACGACAAGCCGGTCGTGCTGGAGGTCCAGGGCGGCGAGAAGGTCTATCAGGACTTCACCCTGACCGTGACCAATCCGGGCGGCCACTCCAGCCGCCCCGTGCCGGCCAACGCCATCTACCAGCTCTCGGCGGCCCTGGATCGCATCGGCGCGTACGGCTTTCCGCCGCGCTTCAACGACGCCACGCGCGGCTACTTCACCAGGATGCAGGCCCGCGTCTCGCCTGAGCAGGCGGCGGCGATGAAGGCGCTGGTGGCCGACATCAACGACCCGGCGGCGCTGAAGGTCGTCACGGCCGACCCGATGTGGAACTCGATGCTGCGCACGACCTGCGTCGCCACCATGGTCAATGCCGGCCACGCGCCCAACGCCCTGCCCCAGCGCGCCACGGCCAATGTCAACTGCCGCATCCTGCCGGGCGCGCCGGTCGAGGCGGTCAAGACCAAGCTGGCCGAACTGGCTGGCGACCCCGTCGTCGTCACCCTGGCCCACGAGCCCAATCCTGTCTCGCCGCCGCCGCCCCTGACCCCGGCCATCATGGGCCCGATCGAGAAGGAAGCCGCCAAGCTGTGGCCCGGCGTGCCGGTCGTGCCGATCCTGCTGACCGGCGCCACCGACGGGGTCCATACGAACGCGGCGGGCATCCCGACCTATGGCGTCTCGGGCATCTTCGGCAGCTCGGACGGCGATGGCATTCACGGCCTGAACGAGCGCGTGCGGGTCAAGTCGCTCTACGAGGGTCGGGATTTCCTCTACGCCCTGATCAAGGACTATGCGGGCGGCAAGTAACCCGCGTTTTTCGCTCTGGAACCATCGCTCCGGCTTCCTATCTTGGCGTCAGCGACAAGAGCGTGGCAGCCGAAAGTGGATGCCGGTTTCGGCGCCCGCCACGCTCTTGAACATTGAAGAAGAGCCTGCTCAGGCAGGCTCTAGGGAGACGCCGATGGTCAGTTCGTCGGACGATGGGATCCTGGCCGAGTACATGGTCAGCTACTGGTCGATGAAGCACGAGAAGATCGACCGCCCGACCAAGCTCCTCGAGACCCTCTACATCACCGAGCGCTACCAGGCCGGCGAGGACCTTCGCACCGCGCGACAGGCCTATGACCACGCGGTCTGGAACGGCGTGCCGGTGTCGGAGATGGATCGCCGCCTGGCCGACCTCGACCAGTTCATGCGCGACCTCGTCCGCGAGCGCGCGGCCCAGTGGGGCCAGCCGCACTAGGCTGCTTCCACGGCGCTCCAGCCGAACAGGCCGCCCAGGATCAGGCGCTTGACCGCCTCAACGTCCAGCCCTGTGCAGACCTCGGCGTTCGGGGCGCCGTCGATGCGTTCGACCCGTCCCTGGCGGTCGCCGTCGACCATGACCCGCAGGCGGGCGGGCTCGAAGGTGAACAGTTCGGGCGCGACCAGGCTGGCGGCGGCCACGGCGTCGTGGGGCCGGCAGCCCTCGCCGCCCCAGACCTGCTGGTGAAAGGCGATATAGGGTCCCGCGGCCTTGGTCAGGCGCGCCGACAGCGGCGAGCCGCAGCAGACCGCGCCCCTGGCCAGATCGTCGGCGGTGACGACGACCCGATGGCTCACGTCCAGCGGCATCAGCCGCGGCAGGGCCCCGGCGTCCAGCGTGCGCTGCAAGGCCTCCGGATCGCTCCAGCTGTTGAAGTCGGCTCCGCCCCGGGCCTTGCCCTCGACGGCGAAGGCGCCGGCCATGATCGTGGGCCGCCAGTCGCGGAAGGCTGCAGGGTCCTCCAGCGAGGCCTTGGCCAGGTTGGTCAGTGGCCCCAGGAACAGGCCCGTGATCCTCCGCCGCGCGGCGAAGGCCAGGAAGTTGGCCGAATGGCCGCGCTCCAGCTCGGGCAGCTTCCAGCGCTGTGAGAAGCCGCTGCCGTTCAGGCCGTCGACGCCGTGGGCCGGCCGCATGCGCTCGACCCGGCGTCTGGCCAGGCCGGCGCCCGCGCCGATATAGACCTCGGCCCCGCAGCCGGCGAGGCGCAGCACGCCCCGCGCATTGGCGGCCGCCTGATCGACATAGGTGTTGCCGAACACGGCCGACGCCGAGACCACCTCGACGGCCTGCCGCGCGCGGGCCAGCAGGGCCAGCGCCAGGGCGTCGTCCACGCCGCAATCGGTGTCGATGTGAACCCGCAGAACCATGGCGTCAGTCTAGCGACCCGGTGTGACGGCGAGAAGGTCAGTCCTCGCCGTCAGTCCTTTCGGGGCAGGATGTCGAACTCCAGAACGCGAGGATCCTCCCGCAGGCGATGGGCCACCTCGCGCAGGCGCAGGCTGCCCTTGCCCGAGAATGAGCCGGCCAGTTCGAACACCGCGCCGCCGTCATGCAGACAGTGGTTCAGCCGCTGGCCCTCCAGGTCGTATTCGGCCAGCAGGGCGCGCAGCTCGGGCTCGTCCAGCGGCGTCTCGCGCCGCGAACGGACGCTGATCTCGGTGAAGTTCTTCTGCGGCATGGCGCCGTCCAGCCAGCGGGCGGCGCTCAAGGTCACCACCGCCAGCACCGTGCCCAGCGTCGCCAGGTCGTAGAGCCCGACGCCGAATAGCGTGCCGATCGCCGAAGTTATCCACAGGGAGGCGGCCGTCGTCAGACCGTGCACCGAGACCCCCTGCTGGAAGATCACCCCGCCGCACAGGAAGCCGACGCCGGTCAGCACGCCGTGCGCCATCCGGACCGGATCGATGCGCAGCACGTCCGAGGACGTCTCGGGCATCCAGCGCACCTGGTGCACGGCCGCCAGCATCAGCAGGGCCGAGGCCAGGCTGACCAGGATATGGGTGCGCAGGCCGGCGGGGCGGGCGCGATACTCCCGCTCGAAGCCGATCACGCCGCCGGCGATCACCGCGCCCAGGATGGGGAGGAGGTCCTTTGGAGACAGCCAGTCCATGCCGGCTGTAACGAGCGGGAGAGCGGGGTGATCCCTAGCGGGCCAGATAAGCGTCCAGGTTCCGTCGCACGCGGGCCAGCACGGGCTCGTCGGCTGCCGGCCGTTCGAACGTCTGGCCGGTGATCGTCTCGTACGCCTCGATATAGACGTCCGAGGTCTGCCGGATCAGCGCCTCGGGGATCTCCGGAACCTCGTCCTTGTAGGGGTCGCAGCGCTTAGCCACCCAGGCGCGGACGAAGTCCTTGTCGAAGCTGTCGGGACGCTCGCCCGCCGCCAGCCGCGCCTCGTAGGTCGCCGCCTTCCAGAAGCGGCTGCTGTCGGGGGTATGGATCTCGTCGGCCAGGACGATGCGGCCGTCCGGGTCGAGGCCGAACTCGTACTTGGTGTCGGCCAGGATCAGGCCGCGCTCGGCCGCCAGGGCCTGGCCGCGCGCGAACAGCGCCAGGGCGTGGGCGCTGAGCTGTTCCCACTGATCGGCGGTCAGCAGGCCCTGCTCCAGGATCTGGGCGGGTGACAGCGGCGCGTCGTGGTCACCGTCTGCGGCCTTGCTGGTCGGGGTCAGGATCGGCTCGGGCAGGCGCTGGTTGGCGACCAGACCGTCGGGCAAAGTGACGCCGTACATCTCGCGCTGACCTTTGTTGTACAGGGTCAGGATGGAGGTCGAGGTGGTCCCGGCCAGATAGCCGCGCACAACCAGCTCGACCGGCAGCATCGCGAGGCGTCGGCCGATCAGCACGTTCGGGTCCGGATAGGCCAGGACGTGGTTGGGGCAGATGTCGGCGGTGGCGTCGAACCAGTAGCGCGCCGTCTGGGTCAGCACCTGACCCTTGCAAGGCACGGCGCACAGGATCCGGTCGAAGGCGCTGAGCCGGTCCGAGGCGACGATCACCCGGCGGCCGTCCGGCAGGTCGTAATTGTCCCGCACCTTGCCGCGATAGTGGTTGGGCAGGCCCGGCAGTTCGACTTCGGCCAGGGCTTCCGGGGTGCGGGACACGGTCATCAGCCCAGCTTGGCCAGGTCTTCGTCGCTGATGTCCTCGTTCGAATAGACGGCCTGGACGTCGTCGTCCTCGTCCAGCATGTCGAGCAGCTTCATCAGGGTGGCGACGCTGTCGCCGGTCACCGGAACCTGCATCTTGGGGCGCCAGGCGATCTTGGTGTTGGCGGCCGGGCCGAACTTGGCTTCCAGGGCGGCCGCCACGTCATTCAGGCCTTCGAAGGCGGTGTAGACGGTGTGGCCTTCGCCTTCCTCGTCCATGTCCGAGGTGACGTCGTCGGCGCCCGCCTCGATGGCGGCTTCCATCATCTCGTCTTCCGAGGCGACCTTGGCCGGATAGCTGATCTGGCCGACGCGGTCGAAGTTGAAGGTCACCGAGCCGGTGGCGCCCATGTTGCCGCCCATCTTGGTGAAGTACGAACGGACGTTGGCGGCGGCGCGGTTCTTGTTGTCGGTCAGGACCTCGACGATGATGCCGACGCCGCCGGCGGCGACGCCTTCATAGCGGATTTCCGAGTAGTCGGCCGCGTCGCCCATCTGCGACTTCTTGATGGCGCGCTCGATGACGTCCTTGGGCAGGCTTTCGGCCTTGGCGTTGTTCACGGCCAGGCGCAGGCGCGGGTTCATGGCCGGGTCGGGCAGGCCGGCCTTGGCGGCGACGGTGATTTCCCGCGACAGCTTGGAGAACAGCTTGGAGCGCGCGGCGTCGGCGCGGCCCTTGCGGTGCATGATGTTCTTGAATTTCGAGTGGCCGGCCATCGAAGAGGCTCTGTCTCTGATCTGAAAAATGGAATTGGGCGCTTCTAGCGTCCAGGGGCGGGTTTTGTCACCCCCAGGGGCCGCCCACGGACTTGCGTAACCGCGCTCGCCGACATAGTTAGGCATTTACTTAAGTATCTAGGAGCGACCGCCATGAGCCTGACCCTGCACGCCCACCCGCTGTCCTCGTTCTGCTGGAAGGTGCTGATCGGGCTGTACGAGAACGCCATTCCGTTCGAGAACGTGACGGTCGATCTGGGCGACCCCGCCGTCGGCGAAGCGTTCCGCAAGCTATCGCCGATGGGCAAGATGCCGGCCCTGCGGGATGACGCCCGGGACGAGACGGTGAACGAGACCAGCGTGATCCTGGACTATCTGGACGCCCATTACCCGGGACCGGTGCGGTTCGTGCCGGCCAATGGCGACGTCGCCTGGCGGATGCGGTTCTGGGATCGGTTCTTCGACCACTACGTCCACCATCCGATGCAGCGGATCGTCGCCGACCGCCTGCGGCCCAAGGAGGCCAAGGACGGCTTCGCGGTCGACGAGGCCTACGCTCAGCTGGCCAGTGCGTGCGATCACCTGGAGAGCGTGCTGGCCGACGGCCGCTCGTGGATGTGCGGCGACTTTGGCCTGGCCGACTGCGCGGCCATGCCCGCGCTGTTCTACGCCGACAAGGTCCAGCCCCTGGCCGAGCGCTGGCCCAATGGCCTGGCCTATCTGGAACGGCTGAAGGCCCGGTCCTCGGTCCAGCGCGTGCTGACCGAGGCCGAGCCCTTCTTCAAGTTCTTCCCGCAGGCTTGAGGTCAGGCGACCTCGAGCCGCACATCGACATTGCCGCGGGTCGCCTTCGAGTACGGGCAGACCTCGTGGGCGGCGTGCAGCAGCTTCAGCGCCGTGTCGCGGTCCAGCTCCGGAGCGTTCAGCTTCAGGCGGACGGCGACGTGGAAGCTGGTCTCGTCCTTGATCAGGTCGACCTCGCTGTCCAGGCTGTGCTCGCCCAGCTTGACGCCCTGGTTGCGGGCCACCAGGCCCAGCGCGCCCAGGAAGCACGCGCCATAGCCGGCCGCGAACAGCTGCTCGGGATTGGTGCCCTCGCCATTGCCGCCCAGCGACTTGGGATAGCCCAACTGCACGTCGAGGTGGCCGTCGTCGGTCTTGGCGGTCCCCTGGCGGCCGCCCACGGCGTGAGCCTTGGCGGTGTAGATGGCGTCGGTCATGGGAGATCTCCGTGGCGTGAAGGCCGCATGTGAGACCCGAACCCTGACAGCCGCAAGCCGAGCTTTCTCGAAGGCTCGCGCCGCTAGACTTCCGGAATGCTCTCCTTCAGCCGCCCGCCGACGCGGATCGGCTCGACGCGGACGGCCAGCCCCGTTCTGTCGTCCGTCTCGACGAACACGCCGCAGACGGTCGCCGGACCGGAAGCCGGCTGGTAGCGGCCGCCGCTGATCTTGGTGGTGAAGCGACGCAGCGGCTCGTCCTTCTGGTTGCCGATGACGCTGTCATAGTCGGCGCAGGCGCCGGCGTCGGTCTGGTAGGCCGTGCCGCCCGGCAGGATCTGGCAGTCCGCGGTCGGGACGTGGGTGTGGGTGCCCACCACCAGCGAGGCGCGGCCGTCGCAATAGTGGCCCATGGCCATCTTCTCGGACGTGGCTTCGCAGTGCATGTCGACGATCACCGCGTCGGCCACCTGACCCAGGGGCGCCTTGTCCAGCTCGCGGTCGGCGGCGGCGAACGGGTCGTCCATGGCGTCCATGTGCACCCGGCCCAGCAGGTTGACGACGAAGATGGTCTTGCCGCTGTCGGTCTGGAACAGGTGACTGCCGCGCCCTGGGGCGTCGGACAGGATCGGATAGTTGGCCGGGCGGATCAGGCGCGGCTCGCGGACGATATAGGTCAAAGCCTCGCGCTGGTCCCAGCTGTGATTGCCCAGGGTCAGGCAGTCGGCGCCGGCCTCGAACAGCTCGCGCGCCGTGTTCTCGGTGATGCCGAAGCCCGCGGCGGCGTTCTCGGCGTTGATGATCACGAACTCGAGCCCGAGACGGCGGCGAAGATCGGGCAGATGGTCGGCCAGGCCGTCACGGCCCGACTTGCCGACGACATCGCCGAAGAAGGCGAAACGCATCGATAGGTCCTAGTGCGAGCCCTCAGCGGCCCCTGTCATTGACGGCGATATACTCTTTTTCCGTGAGAATGGCGTCCAGCCTTTGATCGTGCGGCTCGTGCGGCAAATTTTCCGCCTGCTGACCACTGTAGGCCAAGCCCAGCACGAACACCGACTTGCGCGCCCGCAGGGCTTCAAGCGCCCGGTCGTAATAGCCCCCGCCCTGCCCCAACCGCACGCCGTCGGCCTGGAACGCCAGCAGCGGCGTGATCACCAGGTCCGGCTCCAGCACCGGCTGCCGCGGCGACGGCCCCCGCAGGCCGATGGCGTCGTGGACCAGCGGCTGAGCCGGATCCCAGGCGCGGAACACCATGCGCGCGGCCTGCGCATCCTCGACCGCGGGCAGGGCCAGGGTCCAGCCGGCCTCGCGCATCTGACCGGCCAGGATCAGCGGCGAGATCTCCGAACCCAGGCCGTGGTACAGCGCCGCGACCTTGCCGACGGGATCGGGGAACAGCTTCGCCAGCGGCTCGCGCGCCACTTCGGCGATCATCCAGTCGGCCTCGGGATGCTCGCGCGCCAACTGCTTGCGCTGGTTGCGCAGGAAGATACGCAGGGCGGTCTTGGCCGCGACGGGATCGACGATGGTCATCGTCCGTCTATAGCGCTTCTGAAGGGAAAGGGTGGCGGCGCCGCGAAGAACCGTGAAGACGTTTCAATCCACTCGAACCTGTCAGTAACAGGTGGGCCCCGTATTCCCGCAGCCACGGCCACGGGAGGGAACAGGTCCCAATAGAGAGATTAAGGTCCCTGGGATAAGAAATCTTCGACGAGAGCCGCAGCACGACCCGCCGCTCATCAAGATAGGGGTTTGCGGGACGGATTGCCAGAGAGCCTTTGACGCAGGCGGTATGCAGGCTTCATACCGCCTGTTAGATTGTGCGGCGGAGACACGCCATGAGCACCGTCAGCAAGCGCACCGTCAGCCTTCCGCCCGAGCAGTCCAGCTACATCGATGGGTTGGTCGCGGCGGGAACCTATGCCTCCGCCAGCGAAGTCGTACGCGCCGGGGTTCGAGCACTCCAAGAACGAGACGAGGCCGTCGAGCGATGGTTGCGCGAAGAGGTGGCCCCGGCTTATGACGCCATGCTGGAAGACCCACATCGCGCCGTCGCCGCCGAAGACGTCTTCGCCTCGATCCGGGCGTTGCATGCCGAGCGACTGAAAACCAAGCCGTGACGCGGAAGGTCGCCTTCCTCCCTGAGGCGCGCGACGCTCTTCTTGAGCTCTATTTGTATATATCGAAACGCGGCGCTCCCAACGCCGCAATGGCGTACATTTCGCGGCTGGAAGCCCGCTGCGCAAGCCTGGCGGACTTTCCGGAACAGGGGCGACTTCGCGACGATATCCGCCCTGGTCTCAGGCTTTTGGGTTTCGAGCGAAAAACCGAGATCGCTTTCCGCGTGACTCCAGACACAGTCGTGATCAGCGGCCTCTTCCATGGTGGGCGGAGCGCCGGCTTCGACGACTACTCCGCCGCCAGCTTCTCGATCTTCTCGGCCGCTGCATCCAGCGCGCGGATCGCCGCGATTTCGGCCTTCGTGCCTTCCTGGTTCAGGCGGGCGATCTCGGCGTTGGCGTGGGCCAGGCGCAGCTTCATGTCCGACAGCTCGTCAGCCAGCAGCAGGGCGCCCATCAGGAAGAGCCGGGTCTCGCCCAATTGGCCGACGTCGGCGCTGACCTGGCGGACCTGGCGGTCGAACAGGCGCGCCAGTTCGGTCAGGTGCGGCTCCTGCCCGTCCTCACAGCCGACCATGTAGGGGCGGCCGTTCACGTGGATGGTCACCTGCGCCATCGGTCAGCCCTCCTCCCGTCCATCGGATTTGGGATCGTCGAACAGATCCTCGTCCTGCTCGGGCAAGCCCTGATAATTCTCGGGGTGATGGCCGTCGTCGTGCTCGTGGTCGTCATTGGCCACGGACTCGTCGCCCAGGGCGGAGCGGATCTCGGCGATGGCGCGCCCCAAGGCCGCTGAAGCCTGCTCTCCGGCTTCTTCCAGAGCCTTTTCCCGCTCTCGGGCGGCTTCCAGGTCGGCGAGCAGGCGCGCGCGCTCCTCGTCATCGAACAGGCCGGGCGCGGTCGACAGAGCGGCCAGCGGCGCTGGCGCGCTCGCAGCCTCGGCCACCTTGGCCGCCAGGCGCTGTTCGAGCGCGCTCACCGCCCGCTCCAGGCGGCGCACGGCGAGGTCGAGGGCCGTACCGTCGGCCGGGATCATCGGCGGATTTCCATCATGCAACGCAACATATAGATCGGCCCGGTCTATGCCACCCGTCGGGGCGAGATTTGGGCGACGCCCAGGCCATAGCAGCTTTCGACGATACGATCTCAATTTCTCGGGCTTGACTTCGCGTCTTTCCCCCGCAAAACGCGCACCCAAATAGGGAACGTCGATCGCACCCGATACGACGGCCACATCAGGAGAAAGACCCATGGCTCTTCGCGTCGCCATCAACGGCTTCGGCCGCATCGGACGTCTGGTCCTGCGCTCCATCGCCGAGCATGGCCGTCGCGATATCGAGGTCGTCGCCATCAACGACCTGGGCCCGGTCGAGACCAACGCCCACCTGCTGCGCTACGACAGCGTCCACGGCCGCTTCCCGGGCGTCGTCACCTCGGGCGAGGACTGGATCGACGTCGGCCTCGGCAAGATCAAGGTCACAGCCATCCGCAATCCGGAAGAGCTGCCGCACAAGGACCTCTCCGTCGACATCGCCTTCGAGTGCACCGGCATCTTCACCGCCAAGGACAAGGCCAGCGCCCACCTGAAGGCCGGCGCCAAGCGCGTGCTCGTGTCCGCTCCCGCGGACGGGGCCGACAAGACCATCGTCTACAAGGTCAACCACGAGACCCTGACCGCCGACGACCTGGTCGTCTCGAACGGCTCGTGCACCACCAACGCCCTCGCCCCGGTCGCCAAGGTCCTGCACGACCTGTTCGGCATCGAGCGCGGCTACATGACCACGATCCACAGCTATACCGGCGACCAGCCGACGCTGGACACCATGCACAAGGACCTCTACCGCGCCCGCGCCGCGGCCCTGAGCATGATCCCGACCTCGACCGGCGCCGCCAAGGCCCTGGGCCTGGTTCTGCCGGAACTGAAGGGCAAGCTGGACGGCTCGTCGATCCGCGTCCCGACGCCGAACGTCTCGGTCATCGACCTGAAGGTCGTGGCGGCTCGCGACACCAACATCGCCGAGATCAACGCCGCCCTGCAGGCCGCCGCCGACGGCGCCATGAAGGGCGTCCTGGCCACGACGACCGACCCGCTGGTCTCGTCGGACCTGAACCACATCGCCGCCAGCTCGACCGCCGCCCTGCCCCAGACGCAAGTCATCGAAGGCAAGCTGGCCCGCGTCCTGTCCTGGTACGACAACGAGTGGGGCTTCGCGACGCGCATGAGCGACACGGCTCTTGAGATGGCGAAGTTCCTCTAAGGAACCGAAAGACCTAGACCCCCGCCCCGCAAGGAGCGGGGGTTTTCCTTACTCGATACTCGGGAAGCCCAATGCCCTTCCGCACCCTCGACACCGCCGATCTCGCCGGCAAGCGCGCCCTGGTTCGCGTCGACTTCAACGTTCCCGTCGATGGCGGGAAGATCACCGACGACACCCGCCTGCGCGCGGCCCTGCCGACCATCGCCTATCTGTCCAAGCAAGGCGCCAAGGTCGTGCTGCTGGCCCACTTCGACCGCCCCAAGGGCAAGGTCGTGCCGGAGATGAGCCTGGGCTTCGTGGCCGAGCCGCTGTCCAGGCTGCTGGAGCAGCCGGTCGCCTTCGCCAGCGACTGCGTCGGTCCGGCCGCCGCCGAAGCGGTGAACGGTCTCGAGAACGGCGGCGTCGCCCTGCTGGAGAATGTGCGTTTCCACGCCGGCGAAGAGAAGAACGACGCCGAGTTCGCCAAGGCCCTGGCCGCCAACGGCGACATCTATGTCAACGACGCCTTCAGCGCCGCCCACCGCGCCCACGCCTCGACCGAGGGCCTGGCCAAGCTGCTGCCGGCCTATCCGGGCCTGTCGATGCAGCGCGAGCTGGAGGCCCTGGACGCGGCCCTCGGCAATCCCAAGAAGCCGGTGATCGGCATCGTCGGCGGCTCCAAGGTCTCGACCAAGCTCGATCTGCTGCGCAATCTGGTGACCAAGCTCGACTACCTGGCCATCGGCGGCGGCATGGCCAACACCTTCCTCTATGCGGCCAAGATCGATGTCGGCGCCTCGCTGTGCGAGACCGACATGGCCGACACGGCGCGTCAAATCATCGATCTGGCCGGCGGCGCCGGCTGCAAGCTGCTGCTGCCGACCGACGTCGTCGTCGCCCACGAGGTCAAGCCCGGCGTCGCCTCCAGCGTCCGCAACGTCTACGACGTCCAGCCCGAGGATCGCATCCTCGACGCCGGTCCCGAGACCGTCGCCACGCTCAACGCCACGATCGACCAGTGCGAAACCCTGATCTGGAACGGCCCGCTGGGCGTTTTTGAGGTGCCGCCGTTCGACAAGGCGACCGTTTCGGCGGCGAAACATGTCTCGGAGCGGGCGAAGTCAGGTAAACTCGTGGCCGTGGCCGGCGGCGGTGATACGGTAGCGGCTCTGAACCACGCCGGTGTCGCGGCCGACATGACCTTCGTCTCGACCGCCGGCGGGGCGTTCCTCGAATGGATGGAGGGCAAGACGCTCCCGGGCGTCGCTGCGCTCGAAAACTAAAAAAATGAAACTTGGCTGGCGCGGATCGTGCAGATCCGCGTTCAGCGTGTGTAAGATCGAGACCCGGGCAGAGAACGCAAAAGCGTCACGGCCCCAAGAACAAGAAACGACCAACCTCACTTCACGCTTGCAGGAGAGAAATACGTGGCTCGCATTACGTTGCGACAGTTGCTGGACCATGCCGCCGAGCATGAGTACGCACTACCGGCCTTCAACATCAACAACATGGAACAGGGCCTGGCGATCATGGAGGCGGCCGACGCCGTCAATTCGCCGGTGATCATCCAGGCCTCGCGCGGCGCGCGCAGCTACGCCAACGACATCATGTTGGCCAAGATGATCGACGCGCTGGTCGACATCTACCCCCACATCCCGGTGTGCATGCACCAGGACCACGGCAACGGCCCGGCGACCTGCGCCACGGCGATCCAGTACGGCTTCACCTCGGTGATGATGGACGGCTCGCTGATGGAGGACGCCAAGACCCCGGCGACCTACGAGTACAATGTCGAGGTCACGCGCAAGGTGGTCCAGATGGCCCACAGCTGCGGCGTCTCGGTCGAGGGCGAGCTGGGCGTGCTGGGCTCGCTGGAGACCGGCATGGGCGAGGCCGAGGACGGCCACGGCTTCGAGGGCAAGCTCAGCCACGACGAGCTGCTGACCGATCCGGACCAGGCGGTCGACTTCGTCGCCCAGACCGGCGTCGACGCCCTGGCCATCGCCATGGGCACCAGCCACGGCGCCTATAAGTTCACGCGCAAGCCGGACGGCGACGTCCTGGCCATGAACGTGATCGAGGAGATCCACCGCCGCCTGCCCAACACCCACCTGGTGATGCACGGCTCCTCGTCGGTCCCGCAGGATCTGCAGGACATCATCAACCAGTACGGCGGCGAGATGCCCCAGACCTGGGGCGTGCCGGTCGAGGAGATCCAGCGCGGCATCAAGCACGGGGTGCGCAAGGTCAATGTCGACACCGACAACCGCCTGGCCATCACCGGCGCGATCCGCAAGATCCTGGTCGAGAAGCCGCACGAGTTCGACCCGCGCGCCTATCTCAAGCCGGCCAAGGAAGCCATGCGCAAGGTCTGCCAGGCCCGCTTCGTCGAGTTCGGCTCGGCGGGCTACGCCGACAAGATCAAGCCGCTCTCGACCGCGGCCATGGCCAAGCGCTACGCCTCGGGCGAGCTGCACGCCAAGTTCGGCGCCAGCGCGGCCAAGGCCGCCGCCGAGTAGTCGGCGCGATCGAATGAAGACCGGGGCCTTCTGGAGCGATCCGGGAGGCCCTTTTGCTGTTTGACGGGCGGCGACCGTCGGCCGCGGATGCTGCGGCGGCTACCAGCGCAGCGTCCAGCGGCCGATCAGCGCCCCCAGGGCGGCCACCATCAGGACCCCCAGGCTGTACCACATGGCCACGAAGGTGAAGGTGTGCTCGGGGCAATGCAGGCCGTAGACCGTGCCGGCCACGCCGCCGGAGAACAAGCCCATGGCCAGGCCGGCCAGGGTCGGGCGCGTGGGCGCCATGCCGCGCAGGGCCCAGAGGCCGATGGCCAGCATCGGCAAGCCCAGAAGCAGGATCCGCGGACTGCAGGAATGCCAGGAATGGCCGCGCAGCATGCGGAGCGCCGCCTGCACGTCGGGGCTGACCATCGCCTGCCAGACGCCGGCGACGATGCAGACCGCCAGGACGGCCAGGCCCAGAATCCAGCCGCGGCGCCCCGACCCGCCCGGCCGCGCCAGCCGCTCGACGGCCAGATAGCCGGCCACGCCCAGCAGGGCGGTGTACAGCGCCTTCATCCAGAACATGCCGCCGCGCATGGCCTGCATCAGGTCATGACGGGTATGCAGGACGGCCAGCACCAGGACCAGCGCAGCCAGGGCGCCCAGGCCGGCGACCACCGCCAGGCGGCGCGGCGGCGGCGCGGCCGGCCGGACCGCGCCGGCGTCCGAGGCCAGGGCGTCGATCAGATCATCCGTCCGCACGGCGCATCCTTTCGGCCAGGGCCTTCAGCGCCCGGTGCAGGGCGACCTTGGCCGCGCCCTCGGAAATGCCCGCTCGCGCGCCGGCCTCGGCCAGGCTCAGCCCGGTCAGCTTGACGTCGGACACCAGGATGCGCTGCTTCTCGGGCAGGCTGGCCAGGGCTCGGTCCAGCTCAAGCCCCACGCCCGGCTCGGGCTCGTCGGCGGCCAGGAATTCGATGTGATCCTCGATCGGCAGGGTCTGGCGGATCTTTCGCCGCCGCCAGTGGTCGATCAGCTTGTAGCGCGCCACCGCGTGCGCCCAGGCGGTGAACGACTGGGCGCTGTCCCAGGTCGACCGCTTGAGATGCACCGCCAGCAGCGTCTCCTGCACCAGATCCTCCACATCGCCGGGCGCGCCGGACATCCGCCGCGCGAAATAGGCGCGCAACCGGACACCTAGAACGGCCAGACACTCGCGATAGGCGGCGGCGTCGCCGTCCAGCCCGCGCAGCATCAGCGCCTTCAAACGGGTTTCGGTGTCCGTCACGCCTGCCCCTATTCGCGCGCGAGGGGCGGATGGTTACACGCTGTCGCGCCGCGCCGGAACCGTCCGCAAAAGTAGGGGGTCGAAATTTTGTTCGCCGACCGGTGTAACCTTCGCCGGCGTCGCCTCGTACTTCCCCTCGACCGGGCGGCGAGACCGACCGCCTCGGCGACCACGCCAGAAGGAGAAACCCCATGAACCGCACCACCACCACCGCCGCCCTCGCCGCCGTCCTGGCCCTGTCGGCCGGCGTCTCGATCGCCGCCGCCGACGAGCACGGCAAGGCCAAGGGCGACCAGGAAAAATGCTACGGCGTCGCCAAGGCCGGCGAGAACGACTGCAAGGCCGGCGCGGGCACCTCGTGCGCCGGCACCTCCAAGGTCGACTACCAGGGAGACGCCTGGAAGATGGTCAAGAAGGGCACGTGCGTCACCATCAAGACGCCGAACGGCATGGGTTCGCTGACGCCGAAGATGTAGTTCACCGCCCTCTTGCCCCCTTCGGGCCTGCGGCCCTCTTCCCCCTCCGGGGGAGGAGCGCGCAGCGCGGAGGGGGCGAGTAAGCTGCTGGAAACACCCATGATCACCACCGGCCTCGGCCTCAAAGCCCAGCACTATGCCGACGCGCTCGCCTGCGAGGCGCAGGGCCTGTGGTTCGAGGTCCATCCCGAGAACTACATGTCGGCCGGCGGGCCGCGCCTGGCCGCGCTGGCGGCCATACGCGAACGCCGCCCGGTGTCGCTGCATGGCGTGGGCCTGTCCCTGGCCGCCGACGCCGATCCGGACGCCGGTCACCTGGCCGCCCTGAAGCGCCTGGTCGACCGGTTCGAACCGTTCGTGGTCTCCGAGCACCTGGCCTGGTCGACGCATCGCGGGGCGCACCAGCCCGACCTTTTGCCCTTTCCCCGCACCCGCGCCGCCCTGGCGCGCATCGCCGCCAATATCGGCCGCATGCAGGACGCCCTGGGGCGCCGGGTGCTGATCGAGAACCCCTCGCTGTACCTGCCGCTCAAGGGCCACGACCTGGATGAGACCGACTTCTTGCAGGCCCTGGTCCAGAAGACCGGCTGCGGCCTGCTGGTCGACGTCAACAACGTGTTCGTCAGCGCCAGCAATTTGGGCTACGCCGCCGAGCCCTATCTGGACGCCCTGCCGGCCGAGGCGATCGGCGAGATTCACCTCGCCGGCCACGGTCCCGACGCCGGTGGTTCCAGCCTGTTGATCGACACCCATGGCGCCCCGATCGCCGAGCCGGTCTGGGCCCTCTATCGCCGCCTGATCCGCCGCATCGGCCCGCGCCCGACGCTGATCGAGCGCGACGACGACATTCCCGCCTTCGCGGTCCTGATGATCGAGCGCGATCGCGCCGCCGCCGAGCTGGCCGCGCTGGAGCCTGAGCATGCCTGAGCTGCTGGACTTCCAGGACGCCTTCGTCGCCGCGCTCGCCGGCCAGACCTCGGCGCTGTCGCCGTGGCTGGCGCCCGGTGAAGGCGAGACGGGGCTCACCGTCTATCGCAACACCGTCGCCAAGGGCTGTGTCGACGCCCTGGCCGCCAACTTCCCCACCGTGCTGTCGATGGTCGGCGAGGACTGGTTTCGCGCCGCCGCCGCCCTGTTCGCCCGCGAGACGCCGCCGACCGGGGCCGCCCTGCTGGACTATGGCGAAACCTTCTCCGCCTGGCTGGAGCGCTTCCCGCCGGCCGGCGACCTGCCCTACCTGGCCGGTGTCGCGCACCTGGACCGTCTGTGGACCGAGACCCTGTTCGCCGCCGAGGCGCCGGTCCTGACCGGTCAAGCTCTGGCGGACTGGCCACCCGAGGTCCTGGCACAGGCCAGCCTGTCGCTGCATCCCAGCGTCCGCTTCTCCAGCTTCGAGGTCGGAATCCCCAGCCTGTGGGCCGCCGCCCGCGACGGCCGCGAGGACCTGGAGCTCTCCGATCGGGCCGAGACCCTGCTGTGTATCCGCGACAACGGCGTGGTCAGGCACTGGGTGATCGGCGAGGCCGAGACCGCCTTCCTGCGCGCCTGTCGCGACAAACTGACCGCCGCCGAGGCCGCCGAACGCGCGGCTTTGGCCCAACCCGATGCGCCGCTTGCCCCCCTCTTCGCCGCCCTGATCGCCCGGGGCGTCTTCACGGAACCCGCCCGATGACCGCTCTCACGCTCCGCGCGCCCTTCGACCTTCTGGCCCAGACCGCCCGCAAGGTTCTGACCGAGGACGTGCTGGCCCTGGTGACCCGCTTGGGCGTGGCCGCCATCTTCTTCCAGTCGGGCCGCACCAAGGTGGACGGCTTCCTGCACATCACCGACGGGACCTACGCGCTGTTCGAGAGCGAGTACCACGTGCCCCTGCTGCCGCCAGTCGTGGCCGCCCACGCGGCGACCTATGCCGAGCACCTGTTCTCGATCCTGCTGGTGCTGGGCCTGTTCACCCGCCTGTCGGCCTTGGCGTTCCTGGGCATGACCGCGGTGATCGAGATCTTCGTCTATCCCGACGCCTGGCCGACCCACCTGTCGTGGGCCGGGCTGCTGCTGTTCCTGATCGCCCGCGGCGGCGGGAGCTTCAGCCTGGATCGCGTGCTGAAGATTCCCTGAGGAGGGTCATGTCGAGGCCCAACGCCGCCACGGCCCCGACCAGATAGCAGGCGATGTCGCGCGGGTCGAAGACGCCGCCCAGCACCACCCGCGCCAGACGGTTCCCGCCCAGGCCAACGGCGTCCAGCACATGGACAAGCTGACCCAACTCGATGGCGACCGCCACGACCAGGGCGACGCCGGCCGCGCCCAGCGGGTCCAGGCGCGTCATCGCTCGCAGCGCCAGGTAGACCAGCGCCACGGCCAGCACGTCGCCCAGATAGGGCCGCACAAAGTCGTCACGCCACCACAGGGCGATGATGACCTCGATCAGGAAAATCGCGCCGGCCAGCAGCGCATATCCAACCTTCAATGGATGGTCGGCATGCGCGGGATCGGCTTGCGCCACAGCTGAGCCGTGAGCGCATTGGCCACGCCCAGCCAGCCCAGGTCGGGCGCCGTGCCGCCGCCGACCTTGCGCGCTTCCAGCGCATAGGCCGCCGAGGCCGCCAGCGAGGCCGTCGCCGCGCCCAGCTGGCCGCCGACGCGCTTGGCGCCCAGGCCCAGCCACAGGGCGTTGAAGCCCTGCACCAGGCTCCAGATCGTCAGGGCCCGGGTCCGCGCCGGGCTGGACGGCGCGTTCCAGGTGCGCAGGCCCGACAGGGTCATGGCGATGAACAGCGGCGGCAGCAGCAGGCTGGTCAGCGGCTTGGGCTGGTGGGCGACCGGCTCGTGCATTTCGGCGAACTCGACGGCGTACATCTCGTCGTCCAGCGCGCGCTCGTGGCGGCGGCCCATCAGAATGGCCGCGACGATCGCCCCGCCAGCCAGCGCCGCGCCCATCGCGACCTGCGCCGCGGGATGGGCGCCCTCCCGCCGGTCCAGCTCGAAGGCTTCGCGACCGGCCAGAGCGCGCTCGCGCGACTTTCCGTTGGCGATATGCATGGCGGGACTCCCTCGTGAATTCGCAAGGTCAAACAGCCCAGCTGAACCTTGGTTCCAGCCTTGGCGGAGCATGATGGGCCGATCCGTGCGCGACGCGCCAGCCGAAAACGCGCTTAAGGCGCCGGGACCGGGGGCCGCGCTTCTTCGGCGTCGGAAGAAACCCGTTTTGGGCTTTCATCGGGAGAACAGTTAAGGCGTGCTTCACCCCTGAGGAGGAGCCTTTGCGCAAGCTTGTTGTCTAGCGCCGCCTTGGGGGGATGAAGATCATGCGCCTGAAGTTGTCGGGGGCGATGAATCTGTTCGGAGCCGCCCTTGCGATGGGTCTGGTCCTGCTGGCCGCCGGCTCCTGGAAAGCCATCTCCAGCCAGCGGATCGGCGGCCCTCTGTACGACCAGATCGTCGCCGGCAAGGACCTCACGGCCGACATCCTGCCGCCGCCGATGTATGTCATCGAGGCCTATCTCGACGCTCAAACCGCCTACCTGACCCGCACGCCCGGCGAGATCGCCGAAGCGGGCAAGGAGATCGACCGGCTGGCTGGCGAGTACGACGCCCGCCTGGTCTATTGGCGTAAGCAGACCCTGTCGCCGGAGGTCACCCAGCTGCTGCTGAAGGATTCCGACGTCGCCGCCAGACAGGTCCTGGCCACAGCCCGCAAGCTGGTCGCCGCCCTGGCCGCCGGCGACCAGGCAGGCGCCGACGCGGCCCATGCCGACATGGCGCGGGCCTACGCCGCGCACCGCGCCGCCGTCGACAAGGCGGTGCCGATCATCGCGGCCGAAAACGCCGCCGTGGAAGCCGACGCCCATCGTCGCCAGAAAACCGACCTGTCGCTGATGGCCGGCCTGACCCTGCTGCTGGGCGGGGTGATCCTGGGCGGGGTCTGGGCCATGCGCCGCGCCGTGGTCCGGCCGGTGCAGGCGATCACCCGCTACATGGCCGGGCTGGCCAACGATGACTACGCCACCGCCGTCCCGTTCGCGGAGCGGACCGACGAGTTGGGCCAGATGGCCAAGGCCATCGCCGTCTTCCGCGAAAGCCTGCTCGAGCGCCAGGCCCTGCGTGAAAGGGATGAGCAGTCGCGAACCGACGCCGAGCGCCAACGCGCCGCCACGGACGCCGAGCGCCGATCGGCCGAGGAGAGCCGCCGCGACGCGCTGAACGGCCTGGCCGAAGGTCTGCGCCGGCTGGCCGGCGGCGAGGTCGGCGTGCGCCTCAACCAGACCTTCGCCGCCGACTACGAGCGCCTGCGCAACGACTTCAACACCACCGCCCAGACCCTGAACGCCACCCTGGGCGATATCGGCGGCGCGTCGCGCGGCGTCGACGCTGGCGCGGCCGAGATCGCCCAGGCCGCCGACAACCTGTCGCGCCGCACCGAGCAGCAGGCCGCCAGCCTGGAGGAAACCGCCGCCGCCCTCGGCCAGATCACCGGCGCGGTGCGCGAAGCCGCCGAGGGCGCGGTCAAGGCCAACCACATGGTCGATGTCGCTCGCGAAGAGGCTCGCTCGACCGAGGCCTCGGTCCGCGACGCCGTCACCGCCGTGCGCGAGATCGAGGAGGCCTCGTCCCAGATCGGCCGGATCATCGGGGTCATTGACGAGATCGCCTTCCAGACCAATTTGCTGGCCCTGAACGCCGGCGTCGAAGCCGCGCGGGCGGGCGAAAGCGGCAAGGGCTTCGCCGTCGTAGCCCAGGAGGTGCGGGCCCTGGCCCAGCGTTCCGCCGAGGCCGCGCGGGAGATCAAGGTCCTGATCAACGCCACCACGGCCAAGGTCGGGGTGGGCGTCGCGCTGGTGGATCAATCCGGCGCCGCCCTGGGCGGCATCATCACCCGGGTCGGCGAGATTTCGGCCCTGGTCTCCGAAATCGCCACCGCCGCCCAGCAACAGGCCACGGGGCTGCGTGAGGTCAACACCGCCGTCAATCAGATGGATCAGATGACCCAGCAGAACGCCGCCATGGTCGAGCAGACCACCGCGGCCGCCCATGCCCTGAAGGGCGAAGCCGCCCGCCTGGGCGAACTGGTTCAGCGGTTCGACGTCGCCCCACCCGGAGCGGGAACCGGCGCGCGAGCCGCCTAACTCGCCGCCGGGAAGCCGCTAGTCTAGGCCGGCAGTTCGCCGACGGCCGACTGCAGGTAGTTCTGCTCGCCCAGCGACTTCACCAGGCCCAGTTGCATCTCCAGGAAGTCGATGTGCTCCTCGGTGTCGCTGAGGATCACGCGCAGCAGCTCACGGCTGACATAGTCGCGGGCCTGTTCGCACTGGACGATGCCGGGGATCAGCGTCTCGCGGCCCGCCAGCTCGACCTGCAGGTCGCTGTTCAGGCACTCCGGCACGGTCTCGCCGATCTTGAGCTTGTGCAGGTCCTGAAGATTGGGCAGGCCCTCCAGGAACAGGATGCGGTTGATCAGCATGTCGGCGTGCTTCATCTCGCCGATGGATTCGTCATAGGTGATCTTGCCCAGTCGCTTGAAGCCCCAGTTGTCGTACATCCGGGCATGCAGGAAGTACTGGTTGACCGCCGTCAGCTCGTTGGTCAGCACCGCATTGAGCAGTCGGATGATGCTGGGATCGCCCTGCATGGCGGCCTCCTTGAAGGTCTCGGGATTCGAATTCCGGGCGACCCTGGGGCAAGCCGAAACGGGCTTCAACCTGAATGTGTGCGAGTGTTTCGCGCTTTCACGGAAAAGCGTGAGAGTGCTTCGCGATCGCCGAACTTGCCGGCTTTTCGGCGACTACTCGGCTGCGAATGCGAGCGCCTCGCGGCTTTCCTGAATCATCTGCCGCATCTCGCAGACGCACTTGGCGCACTGGGCCTGGCACCCCTTGGCGCGGAAGATCTCGACCGGACGGGTGGCGCCAGCCTCGATGGCGGCGCGCACTTCGCGCTCGCGGATGCCGTTACAGTTACAGACGTACAAGGAACGAACGCCCTACCCGATTGAGTGTCATTCTCATCTAGCGCGTCACCCCGACTTTTGCAACTGACTCTCACTCTGGTTAGCAGCGGCTAGAGGTCGCACTGGTTCCCGATTTCCAGTAAAGCGCCCGACATGACATTTCCCTGCCGCCTCTACCTGATCACCCCGCCCGCCCTGGACGACCTGGCCGGCTTCGGCCGCCAATTGGCCAAGGCCCTGGAAGGCGGCGACGTGGCCGCCCTGCAGATCCGGCTCAAGGACGTTCCAGACGACGTGGTGACGGCGGCGGTCGACGTCCTGGCGCCGATCGCCCAGGCCCGCGACGTGGCCGTGATCCTGAACGATCGTCCGGACCTGGCCGCCCGCCTGCCGGTCGACGGCGTCCATGTCGGTCAGTCGGACATGGCTTACAAGGAGGCTCGCAAGCTGATGGGCGACCGGATGGTCGGCGTCACCTGCCATGACAGCCGCCACCTGGCCATGGAAGCCGCCGAGGCGGGCGCCGACTATGTCGCCTTCGGGGCCTTCTTCCCGACCACGACCAAGGACGCCCCGACCACCGCCGATCCAGAGATCCTGACCATCTGGCAGGAGACGATGGAGGTCCCGTGCGTGGCCATCGGCGGCGTCACCGCCGCCAACGCCGCGCCGCTGGCCACGGCCGGCGCCGACTTCCTGGCCGTCTCGGCCGGGGTCTGGGCCTATCCCGAAGGCCCCGCCGCCGCCGTCGCGGCCCTCAACGCCGCGATCGCCGAAGGATTGGCCGCCCGTAAGTAGAACGAGGTCACGGCGCAGCCTTGTGACGCGCCGCACACAGGCCTAGCCTCACTCCCAGCGAACAAGACCTGGGGAGGGCGCTCGTCATGAAGCGGCTCGTAGTGTGTTTGCTTGGCGTACCGGTCATGGCCTTCTCGACGGCTGCGGCCGCCGAGGACTGGAAACTCGCTCCGGGCGAGACCAAGACCTATTACGACGCGGACTTCACCCGCGTCGACCAGTCCACCGGACTGATCGTCACCCGCATCGCCGAGGGCAAGGCCAACGGCCCCTACAAGACCTGGCCGGCCAGCAAGGGACCGATCCTGGTCTTCGCCCTGGACTGCGCGGCCGACAAGTGGATGGACCTGGGCATGGACTTCGACGGCTCCAAGGGCCTGCCCAAGGGCTGGCGCAAGGAAGCCAAGATCGAGGACATCTCCGGCGCGGTCGGCAAGGCCGGCAAGCTGGTCTGCGACACCAAGGACACCCTGCCGAAGGTGGAGCTGCCCTGAAGGGCGGGGAACGGGCGCGGCCGCCAACTTGCTTTCCAGCCTGTGGACGACTAGGTTCCGCGCCCGTTCTTTCACACCGTCGACCTACCGCTCCGCCGCCGGACTCTCCGGCGGGCGTCGACGGCCTATTCAAGGGATAGCCGCCCGTGCCCACGCCTTCCGCCCTCCTCAACGTCATGATCGACGCGGCCCGGAAGGCCGCCCGGGGCCTGGCCCGCGACTTCGGCGAGGTCACCGAACTGCAGGTCTCCAAGAAGGGCGCGGCCGACTTCGTCACCAACGCCGACCTCAAGGCCGAACAGACCCTGTTCGAGATCCTGACCAAGGCCCGCCCCGGCTACTCGTTCCTGGGCGAGGAGCGCGGCATGATCGAGGGCACCGACAAGACCCACACCTGGATCGTCGACCCGCTGGACGGCACCACCAACTTCCTGCACGCCATCCCGCACTTCGCCGTCAACATCGCCCTTCAACGTGAAGGCGAAGGGGTCGTGGCCGGGGTGACCTACAACCCGATCACCAACGACCTGTTCTGGGTCGAAAAGGGCAAGGGCGCCTTCCTGGGCGCCGAAAAGCGCCTGCGCGTCGCCGCTCGCCGTCACCTGGACGAGAGCATCCTGGCCACGGGGATCCCGTTCGCCGGCAAGCCCGGCCACGGCCAGTTCCTGAAGGAGCTGCACCAGGTCAGCCAGAAGGTCGCCGGCGTGCGCCGCTTCGGCTCGGCCGCCCTGGATTTGGCCTGGGTCGCCGCCGGGCGTTTCGACGCCTATTGGGAGCGCAATGTCCAGGCTTGGGACGTGGCGGCCGGCGTCCTGATGATCCAGGAGTCGGGCGGCAAGGTCACCACGATCGACGAGAACGACCACGACGTCGTGGCCGGCAAGTCGATCCTGGCCAGCAACCAGGACCTGCACCCGCAGATCCTGGAGCGCCTGCGCGCGGCTTAAAGGCATCGTGATGGCGGGGGCGCGAAAACCCTCGCCAAACCGTCACATCCCGGCGCTAAATCGCCGGCCATGACCCTGCTCACCCGTCGCGCCATGACCACCGCCGCGCTCGCCGGCACGCTTCTGCCCAGCTTCGGCTTCGCGCAGACCAGGAGGCCGATCGTCATCGGCCATCGCGGCTGCAGCGGCGAGCGGCCCGAGCACACGGCGTTGTCGTACGAGCGCGCCATCGAGCAGGGCGCGGACTTCATCGAGCCAGACCTCGTCCCGACCAAGGATGGCCACCTCGTCGCCCGCCACGAGAACGAAATCGGTGGCACGACCGATGTCGCGGGACGCGCCGAGTTCGCCGGCCGAAAGGCGACCAAGACTATCGACGGCCAGCAAGTCACCGGCTGGTTCACGGAAGACTTCACCCTGGCCGAGATCAAGACCCTGCGCGCCCGCGAGCGGCTGCCGCAGCTGCGTCCCGCCAGCGCCGCCTTCGACGGCCAAGCCCAGATCCTGACCTTCGAGGAGGTCGTGGCCATCGCCCGCGCCGGAAGCCAGCGCACCGGCCGCGTGATCGGCGTCTATCCCGAGCTGAAGCACCCCAGCTACTTCGCCCGCATCGGCTTGCCGACCGAGGACCGCCTGGTCGCCAAGCTGAAGGCCCTGGACCTGAACTCGGCGACCGCGCCGGTGTTCGTGCAGTGCTTCGAGGTCGGTCCGCTGAAGCGCCTGAAGGCCAGGACCGCCGCCCGCCTCGTCCTGCTGGTCGATGGCGAGGGCGGACCGGCCGACCTGCCGGGCGTCAGGTATGCCGACCTGATCACCGCCCGGGGGCTCAAGGACGTCGCGGTCTATGCCGACGGTCTGGGCCCGAACTGGAACCTGGTGGTCCCCAGCGACGGCCGGGCGCTGCTGCCGGCGACGGATCTGGTCGAGAACGCCCACGCCGCCGGCCTGTCCGTGCATCCCTGGACCGTGCGCGCCGAGAACTACTTCCTGCCCGCCAACCTGCGGAAGGGCGACGCCCAGAGCCCGGCTTTCCTGGCCCAGCACGGCGACGTGACCCCCGTGTTCAAGGCCCTGTACGCGGCCGGCGTGGACGGGGTGTTCAGCGACTTCCCGGCCCTGGCGGTCGCCGCGCGCGGCTGAGCAGCCCCTTGCCGAGAAGGGCCGGAACGGTGCAGCGTGCCGGCCTAGTCCTCAGGGCCGCTCTCATGAAACTCCGCCACCTCATCTCCTCGGCCGCCGTCGCCGCCGCCCTGCTGCTCGCCGCGCCCGCCCTCGCCTCGCCCGGCTCGGAGCTGCTGGACAAGATCGCCGTCGATTTCGTCCGCCTGACCCTGGAGGCCGGCGAGCGCGAGCCCGGCTATGTCGACGCCTATTACGGCCCCAGCGCCCTGCAGGACGCCGCCAAGCTGGCCCCGCGCCCGGTGTCGGTGCTGCGCAAGGAGGCCGATCGGCTGCAAGGGCTGCTGGCCAAGGTTCCGGCCAAGGACCTGGACGCCGACCAGCGCCGCCGCAAGCTGTTCCTGAAGGGCCAGCTGCGCGCCGCCCAGACCCGGCTGGCCATGCTGGCCGGCGACAAGTTCAGCTTCGAGGACGAGGCCGAGGGCCTGTTCAGCGTCCGCCCGGTGCTGAAGCCGCTGAAGAGCTACGACCCGATCCTGGCCCGCATCGACAAGCTGGTCCCCGGCAAGGGCGACCTGGCCGCCCGCGTCGACGCCTTCCAGAACAAGTACGTGATCCCGACCGACAAGGTCGAGGCCGTGATGCAGGCCGGCATCGCCGCCTGCAAGGCCAAGACCGAGCAGCACATCAAGCTGCCGGCCCATGAGCGCTTCGACCTGGAGTTCGTCACCAAGAAGCCCTGGAGCGGCTACAACTGGTACAAGGGCGACGCCCACAGCCTGATCCAGATCAACACCGACCTGCCGATCTACATCAGCCGCGCCCTCGATCTGGGCTGCCACGAGGGCTATCCCGGCCACCACGTGCTGAACGCCCTGCTGGAAGAGAAGCTGACCAAGGGCAAGGGCTGGATCGAGTTCTCGGTCTATCCGCTGTTCTCGCCCCAGTCGCTGATCGCCGAGGGCTCGGCCAATTTCGGCATCGAGCTGGCCTTCCCCGGCCAGGCCAAGACCGACTTCGAACGCGACAAGCTCTATCCGCTGGCCGGCCTGAATCCGGCGACGGCCAAGGCCTATGGCGAGCTGCAGGAGGCCAAGGCGGCCCTGTCCAGCAGCGGCAACACGGTGGCGGCCCTGTACCTGGGCGGCAAGATGACCAAGGAACAGGCCGTCCAGGCGCTGATGAAGTACGGCCTGTATTCGCGCGGCGCCGCCGAGAAGCGGGTGTCGTTCATCGAGACCTACCGCTCGTACGTCATCAACTACAACATCGGCCAGGACATGGTCCGCGCCCATGTCGACCGCGCCGGCAAGACCGAGGACGCCCGCTGGAAGGCCATGGAGCGCGTGATCAGCGAACCGACCACGCCGGCGGACCTGCGGAAGTAGTCAGCCGGATCGGGGGGCATCATCAGAATGGTTGACGCTCCGGCGCTGATCCTGTCATCGGCGACGACGGCCATAGGGCTGTTCGCGGCCGCGCAGCTGGGACTGCGGCGCGACTGGCGGACCGCGCCGGCCACGGCGCTGGCGGTGTTCTTGGCTCTGAGCGGCCTGTCGGGCGTCGACCTGCTGTTGGACCGCACCGGCATCTATGCCGCCCATCCCTGGACCACCGGCATCCTATGGGCGCTGTCGCTGTTCCTGGGGCCGTCGATCCTGGCCTATGTCCTGGCCATGACGGGCGAGCCGGAGCGCTGGACCCGGTTTCGCGTCTGGCGGATCGGCTGGCCGGCCGGGGCGGCGGTGCTGCTGGCCTCGCCGTTCTTCCTGTTGCCGGCGCGGACGCGGCTGGCGGTCTATAGCGGCGCCGGCGCAGGGACGGACGCCTTGCCCGGCGTGCTGCAGCTGGTCTTCGTCCTTCTGTTCCTGCTGGTCACCCTGGGCTACCTGGCCGCCGCCCTGGTGGTGCTAAGCCGGCACGTCCGGCGCGTGCGGGACCTGTTCTCGAACCTGGAGAACCGCACGCTGAGCTGGCTGCGCGCCCTGGTGCTGATCATGCTGGCGGCCTGGCTATGGGGCGCGGTGAAGTCGGTGCTGGCGATCGGCGCCCGCGTCCCTTGGCTGGACGTCGCCGCCGCAGCGGTCGAGCTGGGCTGGACGGCGGCGATCGGCCTCTTTGGCCTGTCGCAGAAGCCGATCTACACCCAGGAAACGGAGACGCCGAAGGTCCTGCCGACGGCCGGAAAATACGCCCGCTCGGCCCTGCCGGAGGCTCGCCAGGTCGAGATCGCCGCCCGCCTGGAGCAGGCCATGCGAGCCGAACACCTCTATCGCGATCCGCTGCTCTCGCTGAGCGCCCTGGCGGGCCGGGTGGCCATCACGCCCAATCACCTCTCCCAGACGCTGAACGAGCACCTGAGCCAGAGCTTCTTCGACTACGTCAACCGCTGGCGGGTCGAGGAAGCGGTGGCCCGGATCAGGGCGTCCGACGAGCCGATCCTGGCCATCGCCTACGATGTCGGCTTCAACTCGCGATCGACTTTCAACGCCGCCGTCAAGAAGCACGCCGGCCAGCCGCCCAGCGCCTTCCGGCCGAACAGCTGACGTCCGAGCCGTCAGGATCGGAAGCCGACACGCTTCGAGCCTACCCGTCCGGACGACGCCGAACCGCGCGCCAAGCCATGCCGTGACTGTCACCTCACTGCATGAGAACAGTCATGAAGCTTCGTATCGCCCTGATCGCCGGCGCCCTGGCCCTTTCGCCCCTGACGGCCCGAGCCCGGGAGGCCGAACCCCCGCCCGAGCGCCTCTTCATGCTGGGCGCGGGCGTCTATGCGACCACCAATCCCTACGCCTCCGCCAAGAAGAAGACCCAGACCGGCGTCCTCCCGCTATTCGTCTACCAGACACGGCGCTTCACAGCCGACTTGTCGGGCCTGTCGGTCACGGCCTGGAGCGACGACCATTTCAAGCTGGAAGGTCGGGTCGCCCCGCGCTTCCAGCTGGTCGATCCCAAGGACACCCGCGACTTCGCCTTCCTCAAGCGCGACGCCGGCGCCGATCTGGGCGGCAGGCTCAGCGGCACGGCCGGCCCCGCCACCCTAAGCGTCGAATACCTGCGCGACGTCACCGGCCAGGCCAACGGCCAGGAGATCAACCTGGACCTGACCCTATCGGCCACGCCGCTGGAGGCGCTATCGGTCGACGTCGTCGCCGGCGTCTCGTGGAAGGATGAAAAACTGGCCACCTGGCTGTACGGCATGCGCGAGGCGGAGGTCGGCAAGATTCGGGCCTTCGAGTACGGCCGCACCCCCAGGGCGGCGTCCGGCGGGGTGCTGGTCCCGTCGCTGGGCGTCCAGACACGCTACCAGGTCACCGATCGCCTGTTCGTGATCGCCGCGGCCCAGGTCGAGCTCTTCGACAAGGACATCACCGATAGCCCGCTGATGGCCAAGGCTCATTCGGCCGCCGGCTTCGTCAGCCTGGTCCGCCGGTTCTAGCCATGAGACAGTCCGCGAAGATCCTGTTGATCTGGGCGGCCGCGACGGGCCCGATGGCGCTATTGGCCTGGGTGGCGGCGCCCCGGCTGATCGCGCCCGGCGATCCGTTGCCCGGCCTCGTCTTCTGGCGCCTGATGGTGGTCGGCATGGCCTGGCAGGGCGTGCTGTCGGTCATCGTGCTGCGGCTGGAGGGCGTCCGGCCCGCCGCCCTGGCCCGGCGGCTGTGGCTGGTCACGCCGACCTGGCGGGGCCGGCCGGCGATCCTGGCCTTCCTGCTGGTCCCGGTCTTCGCCGCCATCGGCTTCGTCGGCGACGGCGCGGTCACCGCCTGGTTTCAGGCCACGCCCCTGGGCCAGACCCTGGCGAGCCACACCCCGGCCTTCGCCTTCATCGAACACCTGGCGACGCCCGACGCCCGAGGGCGCTGGGACATTCTCGTCCTGGCCCTGGTCTCCAGCGTCTTCAACTACGGCCTGGGCGAGGCGCTGCTGTTCCATGGCGTGCTTCTGCCGCGCATGGAGCAGGCCTGGGGCCGGTGGGCTTGGCTGGGCAATGGCGTGCTGTTCGCCGCCTATCACCTCCACAAGCTCTGGACCATGCCGGGTCTCTTGATCAGCTGCCTCTGCTACAGCCTGCCGGCCCAGCTGCTTCGCTCGACCTGGCTGGCGGTGCTGATCCACGCCGTCGAGGGCGTGGTGCTGATCGTGGCGGTGCTGGCGGTGATCTCGGGTGCGGCGGTCTAGGCCGCCTCGCCGCCGAACTGCAGGCTGGCAAGACGCGCATAGAGCCCGCCCTTGGCGAACAGCTCCGCGTGCGTGCCCTGCTCCACGACCCGGCCCTCGTCCATGACCACGATCCGGTCGGCCTTCAGCACCGTGGCCAGGCGGTGGGCGATGACGAGGGTGGTGCGGCCTTCCATGGCGGCGGTCAGGGCCTGCTGGACCAGGCGTTCGCTCTCGGCGTCGAGGGCGCTGGTGGCTTCGTCCAGCAGCAGGATCGGCGCCTCGCGAACCAGGGCGCGAGCGATGGCCAGGCGCTGGCGCTGGCCGCCCGACAAGGTCTTGGCCCGTTCGCCGACCGGGGTGTCGAAGCCCTCGGGCAGGGCCGACAGGAAGCCGGCGGCCTGGGCGGCCTCGGCGGCGGCGCGGAGTTCGGTGTCGCTGGCGTCCTCGCGGCCGAAGCGGATGTTGTCCAGGGCCGAGCCCGAGAACAGCGGCGAGTCCTGGGCCACCAGGGCCATGCGGGCGCGGACCTCCTCCGGCTGGGCGTCGCGCAGGTCCACGCCGTCCAGGCGCACCACGCCGGCCTGTGGGTCATAGAACCTCAGGAGAAGCCGCAGCACCGTGCTCTTGCCCGCGCCGGAGGGACCGACCAGGGCCACGGTCTCGCCGGGCTTCACCGACAGATTGAAGCCGTTGAGGGCCGGCAGGTCCGGACGGCCGGGATAGGCGAAGACCACGTTCTCGAAGGCGATCGCCCCCTGCGCCGGAACCGGCAGGGCCGTCGGCGCGGGCGGGGCGGCGATGTCGGGCCGGGCGTTCAGCAGGTCGGAGATACGGTCCATGGCGCCCGAGGCCTTCTGGACGTCGCCCCAGACCTCGCCCAGGGCGCCGATCGAGCCGGCGGCCATCACCGCCAGCATGGCGAACTGGGTCAGGGTGCCGGCGGTCATCTCGCCGGCCAGAACCAGGCGCGCGCCGGTCCAGAGCAACAGGGTGATGCCGCCGAAGGCCAGGGTGATGACCATCGCCGTCATGCCGGCCCGCGTGGCGATACGGCGCACCGAGGCCTTGTAGGCCGCCTCCACCGCCGCGCCGAACCGCGCGGTCGAAGTCGCCTCGCGGCCGAAGGCCTGCACGGTCTCCAGCGCGTCCAGGCTCTCGCCGGCATAGCCGACGGCGTCGGCGAACTTGTCCTGGGCGCTGACCGTCAGCTTGCGCACCCGCCGGCCGACCAGGAACATCGGGGCCAGGATCACCGGCACCATCAGCACAATGAAGCCCGCCAGCTTGGGCGAGACCACGGCCATGTAGCCCAGGCCGCCGACCAGGCTGAGGATGTTGCGCAAGGCGACCGAGGCCGAGACCCCGACCAGCTGCTCCACCAGGCTGACGTCGGTGGTCAGGCGCGACAGCACCTCGCCGGTGCGGGTCTTCAGGAAGTACTGCTGGTCCAGCGACAGGGTGTGGCCGTACAGCGCCCGGCGCAGGTCGGCCACGACCCGCTCGCCCAGGCGGGTGATGAAAAAGAACCGGCAGGCCGTGGCGATGGCCAGCACCAAGGCCACCGCGCCCAGGCCGAGGAAGGCGCTGTTGATCGCCGCGCCTTCGCCCTTGGCGAATCCGTGGTCGATCACGCGCCTGAACGCCGCGGTCAGGCCCAGGGTCGCCCCGGTCGAGAACAGCAGGAAGAAGCCCGCCGCCAGACCGTCGCCCTTGTGGGCGCGGACAAACGGCAGCAGATGGACCAGCGGGCGGATGTCCTTGCGGCGGGGCCGACGGGCCTTGGCCTCGGCCATGCCCTGGGCCAATTCGGCCCCGGCGCCGGGACGGCCTTCGACCTTTTGCTCGCCCGCATTCACGTCGGTCATCAACAGTCCCTTGCCAAAATCGCGCGGGTTCTTTATAGCCGCCCGTCTTCGAGGGCCACCCCACGCGTGCGCGGGATGGCGCTTACCCCAATTCACACTCGCCGGCTTAGTCGGTCTGGATCGCCGCCATGAAACAAGACATTCACCCCGACTACCACTTCATCACCGTCACCCTGACCGACGGCTCGAGCTACCAAACCCGCTCGACCTACGGCAAGGAAGGCGCGACCCTGGCGCTGGACATCGACCCGCGCACCCATCCGGCGTGGACGGGCGGCAACGCCCAGCTGATGGACCGCGGCGGCCGCGTCTCGCGCTTCAACGCCAAGTTCGCCGGCTTCACCGGCAAGAAGGCCTAAACACCCTTCTCGCCGTAAGGGCGACGAGAGGCCGGTTCCGCGTTCGCGGGCCGGCCTTTTTCGTGCCCGCTATTCCTCCGGCTCGTACGGATCATCCCCTCGATCGCGCATCAGGTCGGTCGCCGTGAAGTCCAGCGCGTCCTCCGCGTCGTCGAAGCACAGCTCCGACACCGTCTGGTCGCGCACCGAGACCCCGGCCTTGTGGGTGCTGTCCGGATCGCCGGTGATCAGCGGGTGCCACAGCGGCAGGTCCTTGCCCTCGTGGAGCCGGCGATAGGCGCAGGAGCGGGGCATCCACTCCAGGTCCTCGATATTGTACGGCGTCAGCTTGATGCAGTCGGGCACCGTCTTCTTGCGGTTCGGATAATCCTTGCACTGGCAGCGGTGCTCGTCGAACAGCTGGCAGTGCACCCGCGTGGGGATGATTTCGCCGGTGTCTTCGTCTTCGAAGCGAACCAGGCAGCAAAGACCGCACCCATCGCATAGGCTCTCCCATTCGGGGACGGTCATCTCGGAGAGCGTCTTCGTCTCCCAGAAAGGTTTGCGTGGCGTCATGGCGCCGTCCTAAACCCGATTTCGCTGGCGACCAAACAGAGCCTGACCTTAAGACCGTGAACGACTGGACGCTTCCGCCCTACAAGTTCGACGACAAGGACCCGTCCAAGCGTGGACAGGGCCAGGGCTTTGGCGCGTCAACGCAGCCGCCTCACGATCCCTGGGCGCCTGACGCGCCGCTGAAGGATCCGTTCAAGCTCTCCGAGACGCCGCCCCCTCCCCCGCCGGAAGAGCCGTTCCGCGCCGATCTCAAGCACCACGCCGCCAAGAAGAAATCCCGCAAGCGGGCCTGGATCTGGGGGACGCTGCTGGTCTCGTTCCTGGTCGGCGTGCTCGCCGCCGGCGGCGGCGCGGCCTATGTCTGGTTCAAGTATCTGAAAGACACGCCGCCGCTGCCCTCGCGCTCGGCGCTGTTCGCGGTGAACCGCGCGCCCGGCATCCGCTTCGAGGACCGAAACGGCCAGGTCATCGCCACCCGGGGGCCGCGCTACGGCCAGCGGATCACCGTCGATTCGGTGCCCAACTACGTGCCGCTGGCCTTCCTGGCGGCCGAGGACCGGCGGTTCTACAAGCACGGCGCCATCGACGCCCAGGGCATCGTGCGCGCCGCCTGGGTCAACTGGCGCGGCGGACGGACCAAGCAGGGCGCCTCGACCCTGACCCAGCAGCTGGCCAAGGGCCTGTTCCTGACGCCCGACCGGGTGGTCAAGCGCAAGCTGCAGGAGATGCTGCTGGCCTGGAAGCTGGAGCAGGTCCTCTCCAAGGACGAGATCCTCGAGCTCTATCTGAACCGCATCTATTTCGGGGCCGGCACCTATGGCGTCGACGGCGCGGCCCAGACCTATTTCGGCAAGCCCGCCAGCCAGCTGACGCTGTCGGAGGCGGCGCTGCTGGCCAGTCTCCCCAAGGCGCCGTCGCGCCTCGCCTTGACCAACGACATGGAGCGCGCCCTGGCCCGTTCGCGCCTGATCCTGGCCAATATGCGCAAGGAAGGCTGGATCACCCGCGAGCAGGAGAGCCGCGCGCTGGACGACACGCCGCGCCTGTCGCCCATGGCCCTGCAGGACGAGGGCGACTACGGCTGGGTGCTAGACTACGCCACCACCGAGGCGGTGAAGATCGCCGGCCAGAACGCGCCGGACCTGGTGGTGCGCCTGACCATCGATCCGGTGCTCCAGCGCGAGGGCGCCGAGGTCGTGCGCCAGACCATGGCCACCGAGGCGACGCGCTCGGGCGCCAGCCAGGCGGCCCTGCTGTCGCTGTCGGCCGACGGGGCGATCCGCGCCATGGTCGGCGGCACGGGCTATGGCGACAGCCCGTTCAACCGCGCCGTCCAGGCCAAGCGCCAGCCGGGCTCGACCTTCAAGCCGTTCATCTACGCCGCCGCCGTCGAGAAGGGCGTCCTGCCCACCGACATCCGCGTCGACGAGCCGGTCAAGTTCGGCGACTGGAGCCCGGAGAACTACAGCGGCGGCTATCGCGGGCCGATGACCGTCGAGCAGGCCCTGGTCACCTCGACCAACACCGTGGCCGTGAAGCTTGGCAAGGAAGCCGGCGGGGCCGCGATCGGCGACCTGGTCCGCCGCTTCGGCATCACCAGCCTGCCGCCCGTGCCCGACCTTTCGGTGTCGCTGGGCTCGTACGAGGTGAACCTGCTGCAGCTGACCTCGGGCTTCCAGGTGTTCCAGCAGGGCGGCGTGCGGCTGGAGCCCTATGTCATCGAGTCGATCGTCACCCAGGGCGGCCAACCCATCTTCGCCCACCAGCCTCCGGCCGCCGAGCGCCGGGTCTATGACATCGGCCACGCCAGCATCATGGTGAAGATGATGAAGAAGGTGGTCTCGCAAGGGACCGCCAAGCGCGCCGCCTTCGGCTGGCCCGCCGCGGGCAAGACCGGCACCAGCCAGAACTGGCGCGACGCCTGGTTCGTGGGCTTCACGCCCGACTATGTGACCGGCGTCTGGGTCGGCAACGATGACGAGAAGCCGATGAACAGGGTCGTCGGCGGCGATATTCCGGCCAGCATCTGGCGCCGCTTCATGATGACGGCGCACCAGACCCTGGCGGTCCGCGACTTCGACTGGCTGCTGCCCGACCCCGCCCCCCAGACCGAGCCCGACCCGCGCAACGGCTATTACGAGACCCTGTCGGCCGAGTTCGCCCGCGCCGCCTCGGAGCTGGAAGACGCCGCCCGGGCGGCCGAGACGCTCCAGCCGTCGGCCCCCGCGCAGCCTCCACCGTCGCAGCTGCCCTATTAGCGGTACGGCGTCATCGACGTCGGCCGGTCCTCCACCCGTGTCGCCCAGGTCTTGTTCGGCGTGGCGCTCATGGTGAAGACCAGCTCGCCGCCGGCGACGATCTCATCGTGCCTGAGGAAAGCCCGGGTCAGCGGCTTGCCATTCAGGGACACCCTGGCGACGTAGGGCGCGACGTCCGACAGCCCCACCGCCCGCACGGTGAAGCGCTTGCCGTTCGGCAGGTTCAGCGCCGCCCGGTCCACGAACGGACGTCCCAACGCGTATTCGTTCGAGGCCGGGGTCACGGGATAGAAGCCGAGACTCGTGAACATCAGCCAGGCCGACATCTGGCCCAGGTCGTCATTGCCCGACAGGCCGTCCGGCGTCGGTTTGTACTGGCTCTTGACGATCTGAGTCAGCCGCGCCTGGGTGCGCCACGGCGCGCCGGCGTAGTCGTACATGTAAGCGACGTGATGGCTGGGCTCGTTGCCGTGGATGTACTGGCCGATCAGGCCGGCGATGTCCTCGGCGTGCGAGTAGTCGAGCTTGGAATTGTCGAAGTCGAACATGGCGTCCAGCTTCTTCACGGTCGCCGCGTCGCCGCCCAGCGCCTTGACCACCCCGCCCAGGTCCTGCGGCGCGAACCACGAATATTGCCAGGCGTTGCCCTCGGTATAGTCCGAGCCGTAGTTGATGGCCGTCGGATTGAACGGCTCGCGATAGGTCCCGTCCGATTTGCGGGCCCGCAGGAAGCCGGTCTTCAGGTCGAAGCTGTTGCGCCACCAGCCGGCGCGCTTCTCGAAGGTCTTCGCCACATCCGCTTGGCCCATCTCGGCGGCGATCTTGGCGATGGTCCAGTCGTCATAGGCGTATTCGACCGTCTTGGAGGCGGCTTCCGGCTCCTTGTCGATGGGCACGTAGCCCAGCTTCATGTAGTCGCCGAGGCCGCCGTACGGCGCGTAGGTGGCGCTCTTGACCATGGCGTCCAGGGCCGCCTTGCCGTCATAGCCGCGGATGCCCTTCATCCACGCGTCGGCGATGACCGGAACGGCGTGGTAGCCGATCATCGTCCAGGTCTCCTGGCCGTGGAACTGCCACACTGGCAGGATGCCGTAAGGGCTGTGACGCTGCGAGGCGATCAGCGAGCTGACCACGTCGTTGGTGTAGTCGGCCGGCTGCACCAGGGTCAGCAGCGGATGCTCGGCCCGGAAGGTGTCCCACAGCGAGAAGGTCGAGTGGAAGGTGAAGGGCCGGCCATCCAGCCTGCCCTCGTGCACCTGGTCGTCGGGACCGCGATAGCGACCGTCCGCGTCGGCGAAGACGCTGGGGGCCAGCAGAGTGTGGTAGAGCGCGGTGTAGAGCGTCTTGCGCATCGGCGCCGGGGCCTCGATGTCGACGGCGGCCAGAGCCTTCTCCCAGGCCGCCTTGGCGCGCCCTCGCTGGGCGTCGAAGTCGAAGCCCGGCTCGTCGCTGGCGAGGTTGGCGACCGCCCCGTCCTCACTGACCGACGACAGCGCCACCTTGGCGGTCAGCGGCCCCTCGATCCGGCCGAAGTCGAACACCCCGACCACGGCTCTCCCCTGGATCTGGGCCCGGTCCTCCGGCGTTCGCCCCGGCTGGGCGAAGCCCTTGTAGGGCACGTCGGTCTCACGGTTGTGAAAGGCCTGTCCCACCATCGGCCGATCGAAGCGGATGGCGAAGAACAGTTTGCGCCCCGGCGCCCAGCCGCGCGTCTCGCGATAGCCGGTGATCGTCCCATCCGGAGCGACGCGCAGCCGCGACCACAGCACCTTGCCCGGATAGTTGTAGATCGAGCTGCGCAGGTCGAGCAGCACCTGGGCGCGATCGCCCTTCTGGAAGGTGTAGCGATGCAGACCCGTGCGCAGGCCAGCGGTCAGCTCGGCGCGGACGTGGCTGTCATCCAGCGTGACGGCGTAGTAGCCGGGCTGGGCGACCTCGGTGTCGTGGCTGTAGCGCGAACGGTAACCCGAACCCGGCTTGTCGGCCTCGCCCGGCTCCAGCCTGGCCTCGCCCGAGACGGGGGTCAGCAGGATGTCGCCGAGGTCCGAGTGGCCGGCGCCCGAGAAGTGGGTGTGCGAGAAGCCCAGGATGGTCGGATCGCCGAAGCGGTAGCCGGCGGCGCGGGCATAGCTCTGCTTGAATGGGAGAATATCGGTGTCGGGGCTTAGCTGCACCATGCCGAACGGAACCACCGCGCCCGGAAAGGTGTGGCCCTCGCCGCCCGTGCCGATGAAGGGATCGACGGCCTCGTAGGCGGTCTGGGCGAACACAGGACCCGACGCGAGAATGGAAAGGCTGGCGAGCAGGGCGAGACGCAAACGCATTCCAGGGAACTCCGCGGCTGAGGCGAAGAGCACCCTATCAGCGCTCGCGCTTAGGTGAAGTCCGCCAGCGCCCGATCCACGGCGGCCATGGCGTGCAGGGTGGTGGTGTCGAACACCGGGACCGGGCTGTCAGCCTGGCCAATCAGCAGCATGATCTCGGTGCAGCCCAGGATGACCGCCTGGGCGCCGCGCTCGACCAACCGCGCGATCACCGCCCTGTAGACCTCGCGCGAGGCGTCCAGCACGCGGCCGGCGACCAGCTCCTCGTAGATGATCCGGTGCACGGCGGCGCGGTCGTCGGCGTCGGGGGTCAGCACCGACAGGCCGTGCTTCTTTTCCAGCCGGCCGCGATAGAAGTCGTGCTCCATGGTGAAGGCCGTGCCCAGAAGGCCCACTGTCGAGAGGCCCGCGGCCTTGATCGCCTCGCCGGTCGGATCGGCGATGTGCAGCAGCGGGATGTGCGCCGCCGCTTCGATCTCGTCGGCCTCGCGGTGCATGGTGTTGGTGCACAGGACGAGAAAGTCGGCCCCGCCGGCCTCCAGGGCGCGAGCGGCGTCCGCGAGGCGCCGCGCCAGTTCGGGCCAGCGGCCGGCGTGCTGCAGCCGCTCGATCTCGGCGAAGTCGAACGACCACATCAGGGTCCGGGCCGAGGCGACGCCGCCCAGCCGATCGCGCACGGCCTCGTTGATCAGCCGATAGTACTGCGCCGAGCTTTCCCAGCTCATGCCGCCGATCAATCCGATGAGCGCCTGTTCGGCCATGCCCGTCTCGCGTTTCGTCCGTGACCGGTCCCGCCTAACCCGGATCGCGGCTCCGGCGCCAGTCCTCCGCTGTCTGGCCCCACATCTGCGTTGGCCCGGCCACGTCCATCGGCGGCGGCAAGTTGACCATGTCCAGGAACCGCGAGCCGATCCGCCGCGCCACCGCCTGGGAGCCGACATTCTCCGGGTGGATCATGTGCGCCGCCGACGGCCAGCCCAGATCCTCGAACACGAACCGCAAGGACGCCTCCGCCGCCTCGGTCGCATAGCCCTGGCCCCAGGCCGAGCGATGCAGCATCCAGCCAACCTCGCGGGCCGGCCAACCTTCCGGCTCCCAAGGTCCCGAGCGGCCGATCCAGCGGCCGGTGGCCCTCTCGATCAGCGAGAAGGTCCCAAAGCCCCGCAGCGGCCACATGCCGACCACCTGGGCCAGGGCGCGCCAGGCGACGCTGCGCGGCATCGCCCCGCCCAGATGGCGCATGCACTCGGCGTCGCCGTGGAATTCGGCCCAGCCCGCGTCGAAATCGGCCTGGGTCGGAACCCGCAGGACCAGCCGTTCAGTCTCCAGCACCGGCGTCATTGAAGCCCTCCCCTCACGCGGACCTTGCGTCGGCCGCTCCCGGACGATCTAAGCGTGACCTTGGCGCGGCGTTGAGTTTGCGATGGGCGGCTTCGATTATCTACGGCTGATCGCGGCGATCCTGGTGATCGCCCACCACGCACGCATGCTGAACGGCCAGTCGCCGCTGGTGTTCGGCTCAGGGCTGGACCTAGGCGCCTTGGGCGTCGGGGTGTTCTTCGTGATCAGCGGCTATCTGGTCGCCGGCAGCTGGGCGCGCGCGCCTCGCATCCCGGCCTTCCTGGCCAAGCGCGCCCTGCGGATCTTCCCGGGCCTGCTGGCCGCCCTGCTGCTGACCGCCTTCGTGCTGGGACCGCTGGTCACTGCGCTGGGCCCCGCAGATTACCTGCGCGCGCCCGCGACCTGGCTCTACGTCCTGAGGAACCTCAGCCTCTACGACGTGACCTACGCCCTGCCCGGCGTCTTCCTGACCGCGCCCGTCGCCGGGATCGTCAACGGCTCGCTTTGGACCCTGCGGCTGGAGTTCACGGCCTATCTGGGTCTGGCCCTGCTGGCGCCGTTGCGGCGAGCCCTGCCGCTGGCCCTGGAGAGCCTGGCGGCGATCGCGGCCCTAGCGGCGATCGCCCTGCACGCCACGGGTCTGGACGGGCGCGGCGACCTGTTCCGGATCGCCTATCTGGCGGCGCTGAACGGCTTCCTGTTCCTGGCGGGGGTCAGCCTGCAGGCGACCGGGACGCGGCCTCGCGCCTGGGCGGCTGTCGCGGCCCTGGCGTTCCTCGCCACGCCCGCTTGGTTCCTGGCCCTGCCGTTGGCCGTCGCCCGCCTGGGCGAGCTGAAGCTGCCGAAACTGCCTGCCGACCTGTCGTACGGCCTCTACATCTACAGCTTCCCGCTGCAGCAATGGCTGGCCACGCAGCATCAGCTGACCCTGGCGACCTCGCTGGCGCTGACCCTGCCGTTCGCGGCGCTGTCCTGGTTCCTGGTCGAGAAGCCGGCCCTGCGCCTGAAAGGCCGCCTTAGTCCCGCAGCGACCGCAGCCGATTGACGTGGCCCATCTTCCGACCGGTGCGGGCCTCGCCCTTGCCGTAGAGGTGGACGCGGGTCTCGGGCTCGGCCGCCAGCTTCCTCCAGGCGTCGACGTCCGCGCCCAAGAGGTTGGTCATCTCGACATGATGGTGCGGGGCGGTGGGGCCCAGCGGCCAGCCGGCGACGGCGCGGATGTGCTGCTCGAACTGGTCGACTTCGCAGCCGTCCTGGGTCCAGTGGCCGGTGTTGTGGACGCGCGGCGCGAACTCGTTGACCAGCAGCTTGCCGCCGGCCAGCTCGAACAGCTCGACGCCGATGACGCCGACATAGTCCAGGGCGGTCAGGATCTTGGCGACAATCGCCTCGGCCTGATCGCGGGTCGCCGGGGTGATCTTGGCCGGGGCGACGGTGCGACGCAGGACGCCGCCCTCGTGGTGGTTCTCGCTGACCGGATAGCAGGCGATCTCGCCGTCGCGGCCGCGGGCGGCGATCACCGACAGTTCGCGGCCGAAGTCGGCGGGTGCCTCCAGGATCGCGGCCTGCCGGCCGATTCTGTCGAAGGCGGCCTCGGCGTCGCTGGCCTTCTGGATCCAGGCCTGACCCTTGCCGTCATAGCCTTCGCGGCGGGTCTTCAAGAGCGACGGGGCGCCGATCTTGGCGAGCGCGGCGGCCAGGGTCTCGCTGTCGTGGACGGCGGCGAAGGCCACGGTCGGCACGTCGATCTCGGCCAGGAACGACTTCTCGGCCACCCGGTCCTGGGCGGCGGCCAGGGCCTTGGCGCCCGGCGAGACCACCGCGCCGAGGGCTGTCAGTTCGGAGACGGTGTCGGCCGGGACGTTCTCGAATTCGTAGGTGACGACGTCGCAGGCCTCGGCCAGGCGCTTCAGGGCCCAGCGGTCGTCATAGGCCGCCACGATCTGGCGGGCGGCGACGCGGCCGGCCGGGGCGTTCTCCTCGGGATCCTGGATGACGACGTCGAAGCCCAGGCGCGCGGCGGCCAGGGCCAGCATGCGGCCCAGCTGTCCGCCGCCGAGGATGCCGATAGTCGAGCCGGGAACGAGGGGAAAGTCAGCCATTTAGTCCTCGACGCTTTCGGCGACGCTGTCGGTCTGGGCGGCGCGGAAGGCCGCCAGGCGCTGGGCCAGGGCGGCGTCCGACAGGGCCAGGATCTGGGCGGCCAGCAGGCCGGCGTTCTTGGCCCCGGCCTCGCCGATCGCCAGGGTCGCCACCGGGACGCCGCCCGGCATCTGGACGATCGAGAGCAGGGAATCGAGCCCGCTGAGCGCCTTGGACTGCACCGGCACGCCCAGGACGGGCAGGTTGGTCATCGCGGCGGCCATGCCCGGCAGGTGCGCCGCCCCGCCCGCCCCGGCGATGATCACCTTGTAGCCGGCCGCTTCCGCGCCCGTGGCGAAGTCGAACAGGCGCTGGGGCGTGCGGTGGGCCGAGACCACCTTGGCCTCCCAGGCCACGCCCAACTGGTCCAGCGCGTCGGCCGCGCCCTTCATGGTCGGCCAGTCCGAACGGCTGCCCATGATGATGGCGACAGGCGGGGTGGTCGAAGTCATCGCGTCGTCCCTCGGCGCGGTGAATGAAAGCCGCCCCGTATGCGCGTCCGGCCATCGGACGCAAGCCTAAAACGATAAAAATCGCGCCTAGGTCGAGGCCGCGTCGTTATGCGCGTGCGACTTATCGGCGCCCCCAATTGCATCGAACACGGTTCCCGTTAACCATGATCGAGCTTTGCCATATCGATTCCCCGTAAGGTCATGAAGATCACCGGCGCCCGGACCGAACCTTTCGCCGCCATCCGCAAGCGCGCCCTGGTGCGCGCCGGGGCCCAGGTGGTCGCTCGCGAAGTCGCCGCGCCGGACAGCGCCGCCTTCCTGGGCCTGACCGAGGCCGACCTGACCCCGAAGGTGGTCGAGGCTCTGCAGACCCTGATGAGCGAGATCGAGGACCTGCGCAACGAGGTCTCGTCCCTCAAGCTGCGACTGAACGAGGCGCAGGGCCTGGCCGACATGGACGCCCTGACGCCGGTGCTGAACCGCCGGGCCTTCCTGCGCGAAACCAAGCGCGTCGCTGCCTTCGCCCAGCGCTACGGCTCGTCGGCCAGCCTGGTGTTCTTCGACCTGGACAACTTCAAGAGCGTCAACGACCGCTTCGGCCACGCCGCCGGCGACGAGGCGCTGAAGGCGGTGGCCAAGCGCCTGCTGGCCAATGTCCGCGAAAGCGATCTGGTCGGCCGCATGGGCGGCGACGAGTTCGCCGTGCTGCTGGCCCAGGCCGACAAGGAAACCGCCCTGGCCAAGGCCCAGAGCCTGGCCGACGCCATCCGCAGCCAGCCAGTCGAGTTCGGCGAGTGGTCGGCCCCCCTGCATGTCTCGTACGGCGTGCGCGAGATCGAGCCCGGCGCGGATCCCGAGGTCTCCCTGGCCGAGGCCGACGCGGCCATGTTCGTGCGGAAGCGTAGGCAGACCGCCTGACAACCGCCGGTCATGCGACCTTATCGCACGGCGACCGGAACCCAGTCGGTGCGGTAACACGTTCATAGTCTGTTAAGCATGACTGGGCGGGTCACATGCAGCGTATTCTAGTCGCAGAGGACGATCCCGTCCTGTCGATGATCTACGAAATCACCCTGACCGAGGCGGGGTTCGAGGTTTTGCTGTGCCAGGACGGCCAGGAGGCCTTCGAGGCCCTGGAGAGCTTCGCGCCGGACATGGTCATCACCGACCATTCGATGCCGCGCATGAGCGGCGGCGAGCTGGTCAGCGCCGTGCGCAAGGCGCGCCCCCAGGCTCTGACCCTGATGGCCTCGGCCTGCGACGCGCGCCTCTTGAAGCCCGACCAGCACGCCGACGCGCGGCTGGAGAAGCCGGTCACCCCGGGCCGCCTGCTGCAAACGGTCCGTGAGCTGGAAGCCGGCCACCAGGCGGCCTGACCGGCTTTAGGCGATGATGTCGGGGGTCAGCAGATCCTCGAGCCGGCCGATCTCGTCCTTCAGGGCCAGCTTCTTCCGCTTCAGGCGGGCGATCTGCAGCATGTCGGGCTGGTAGCGTTCCTCCAGCGCCTGGATGGAGTCGTCGAGGTCCTTGTGCTCCTCGCGCAGGTCGGCGAGGCGACGTTCGATCGCGATGTCGGTGTCTTCCGACGGATCATCGTCGTTCATGGACATGTCTCAGGTGGCCCCTACAGGGGTGATAGATAGCAAAGGCTGACGACCGGTAAAGGCGCTCAACCCAGCGGTTTTTCAAGGGCGGCCGCGAGCTTTTCCAGGGCCGAACGACGCGGGGGATCCCCGGAAGCTTCAGCGGCCGCGATCAGCCCCTCCAGGATCGGAACCGGCGGGCCGACCGGACGGCTCAGCGCCTCCAGGCTTTCCATCAGCACCCGCTCGCCCTGGAGCTCCACCGCCTTCACGGCGTCGCGCAGGGCTGCCTTGGCCGCCTCGTCCACCGGAGGGCGCGGCGGTTTTAGCGCCCGGCGCACGCCGCGCAGGGGCGCGCCGACCTCGGCGTCCCAGGTCCGCATCATCCGGGCCGCGTCCTTGAGGTCCGCGCCACGCCCTTCCGCGGCCATCCAGGCGGCCCACAGCAGGTAAGGCGCGTTCTGGCCGTGGGCGTCCTGCAGGTGCAGGCACGCCTCCGCGACAGGTTGTCGCGCATAGACTTGCAGAGCCCAGTCCCACAGCCCCATCGCCGTTAACTCTCCTCGCCTTGGGCGCCCTTGCCGGAGATGGTTTCCCCAATAGACGGCAAGTCCTCGCCCCAGCGCTTCACCGGCCGCCAGGAGAGGTCGAACAGGTCCAGCGCCCGCCCGACCGACTGGTCGACCATCTCGGCGATCGAGGCGGGCTTGGCGTAGAAGGCCGGCAGCGGCGGGGCGATGATCGCCCCCATCTCGGCCAGCTTGGTCAGGGTGCGCAGGTGACCCAGGTGCAGCGGCGTCTCGCGCACCATCAACACCAGCGGCCGGCGCTCCTTCAAGGTCACGTCGGCGGCGCGGGTCAGCAGCGAGGACGTCACGCCCGTGGCGATCTCGCTCATCGAGCGCACGGAACACGGCGCGATGATCATGCCCAGGGTGCGGAACGAGCCCGAGGCGATGGCGGCGCCCACGTCGGCCGCGCGGTGGACGACATCGGCCTTGGCGTTGACCTGGGCGACGCTGAGATCTGCTTCCTGCGTCAGCGTCAGCGCCGCGGATTTGGACACGACCAGGTGACTTTCGACGCCCAGGTCGCGCAGCGCGTCCAGGGTGCGTAGCCCGTAGACCACGCCCGAGGCCCCGGTGATCCCGACCACCAATCGCGCCCGTTCCCCTTGGCGATCAACGGTCTTCGAAGCCTGGATCATGGTGAATTTTCGTCCGTCATGGGAGCAAGCAGGGCCACGTCAAGCGGGACCGATTGCAATCATATGTGATCTGACAGCTTCGCGCAGCGGGTGTTCACTTTGCTCTCCAACAGCAAGGAGCCGAGAGCCATGGCCATCGAATCCCGTATCCGCGAGCTTGGGTCCCGTCACGAGAACCTTGATCGCAAGATCCAGGAGGAGACCAATCGACCCGGTAGCGATGGAACGATGCTTAGGGAGCTTAAGCGTCAGAAGCTTCGGCTGAAGGAGGAGATCGAAGGTCTCCGGGCGCGAATGCACTAGCTGCTGAGCAGCCGAAAAAACGAGAGGCCCCGCTCCGGCAAGGAGCGGGGCCTCTGCTTTTTGGCTTGGAGCCGAGGGCTTAGTCCTCGTCTTCCTCGTCGACATAGCCCGACGACTTGCCGAACACGTCCTCGGCCTTGAGGTCGCCGCGGGGCGCGCGGAAGTCTTCTTCCTCTTCCTCGACTTCCGGCTCGAACTGTCCGGCTTCCGAGGCGGGGCGCAGGGTCGGGTCTTCCGGCACGATGCCGCGCTTGGCGTCGTCCTTGGCCTTCTTCTCGGCGGCCTTCTTGACCAGGGCGTCCAGCTCCAGCTGGCCGACCAGGCCCAGGGTCACCGGGTCGACCGGCTTGATGTTGGCCGCGTTCCAGTGCGTGCGAGCGCGGACCTGCTCGATCGTGGCCTTGGTCGTGCCCAGGATCTTCGAGATCTGGGCGTCGGTCACTTCGGGGTGGTGGCGCAGGAACCAGGCGATGGCGTCCGGGCGGTCCTGGCGGCGCGAGACCGGCGTGTAGCGCGGGGCCTTCTTGGCCGGCTTCAGCAGTTCGGCGTGGCGGCTGACCTGGGCCTTCATCCGGTAGTCCGGGTTGGCCTGGGCGCGGTCCAGCTCCTCGCGGGTCAGCTGGCCATTGCCGATCGGGTCGGCGCCGCGGATGTCGCGCGCCACTTCGCCGTCGGCGATGCCGCGCACTTCCAGCGGGTGCAGGCCGCAGAAGTCGGCGATCTGCTCGAAGCTGAGCGAGGTGTTGTCCACCAACCAGACGGCGGTCGCCTTGGGCATCAGGATGTCGGACATGCGGTCCTCCAGAAATGACGGCGCCCGGCCTTTCGGCCGGGCGGGATGTTGTCGAAAGCTATAATCCGGTTCTCGAAAAAAGGGAACGGGGGACCTTGGGGTTCCTGGCTATTCTATTGAGCCGCCAGCGACTTCAAGATGTCGGCGTCCTGCGGCGCGGCGCTCTTCACGTCGTTGTCGAAGTAGCTGTAGGTGTCGCGTCCGGCCTTGCGCTGTTCGGCCAGGAAGGCGGCCCAGGCCTTAAGGTCCTTTTCCGGATAGCGGCCGTGGTAGTGGCCGCCCGGCCCATGCCCGCGCACATAGACGAAGTCGGTGGTGGCCAGCCAGGGCGACGGGGCGTCGTGGTGGTCGGAAATGCAGAACGCCGCGCCGTGGTCGCGCAGGATCGAATAGACGCCCTCGTCGTACCAGCTGTGGTGCCGGAACTCGACGGTGACCCGCTGCCCCTTGGGCAGCCACGACAGGAACCGCTTCAGCCGCTCATCGTCGCGATGCAGCATCGGCGGTAACTGCGCCAGGGCCGGCCCGCGATGCCCGCCCAGCAGCGCCATGCGGCCGAACACCAGGTCGACGCTGTCCTGGCAGTCCTTCAGCTTCTTGTTGTGGGTGATGTAGCGCGAGACCTTCCAGGCGAAGACGAAGCCCTCGGGCGCCTGTTCGGCCCAGCCCTTGACCGCGTTCTCGGACGGCAGGCGGTAGAAGCTGCCGTTGATCTCGGTCGTGTCGAACCGGGTGGCGTAGTAGGCGAAATGGTCCTTCAGCCGGATCGTCTCCGGATAGAAAGGCCCTCGCCAGTCCTTGTAGGCCCAGCCGGAGCAGCCGATGCGGGTGTCGGTCATGCGGGACGGAACGCTGGGATGGGCGAGGAGTTCGCCCGCCCTCTCATCCGCCAGTGAATTCATCCGTCATCCCGCGCTTCATGCGCGGGACCCATGGTTCAGCCTTCGTGAGAGATCGTTCTGCTCCGCACTTGCGGCGGACAAATGGGTCCCGCGAACAAGCCGCGGGATGACGATGACGAAAGCCGCTAAACCACCAGCACCACCTTCCCAACGTGCTCCCCCGCCTCCAGGTGCGCGTGGGCCTTGGCCGCCTCCGCCAAGGGGAAGGTCGCGTCGACGATGGGCTTCAGCTGGCCGGCCGACACCCGGGGCCAGGCCACGCGTTCGACCTCGGCGGCCAGGCGGGCCTTTTCGTCGGCCGAGCGGGGACGCAGGGTCGAGCCGGTGATCACCGCGCGCTTTTGCATGAGCTTCATGACGGGAACCTCCAGCGTCGAGCCGCCCAGGCTGGCGATGTAGACGATGCGGCCGCCGGTGTTCAGCGCGTCGAGGTTCTTCTCGAAATAGCTGGCCCCGACCATGTCCAGCACCACGTCGGCGCCGCCGGCGGCCTTGACGATCTCGGCGAAGTCCTCGGCCTTGGCGTCGATGGCGATGTCGGCGCCCAGAGCCAGGGCCTTGGCCTTCTTGTCCGGCCCGCGTCCGGTGGCGATGACCTTGGCGCCCGCCGCCTTGGCCATGGCGATGGCCGTTGTTCCGATTCCGGACGTTCCGCCGTGAACCAGCAGGGTCTCGCCGGCCTTCAGCGCGCCATGCTCGAACACGTTGGCGAAGACCGTGAAGACCGTCTCGGGCAGGGCCGCGGCGTGGATCAGGTCAAGATCTCCGGGAATCGGCAGGGCGTGGCGGGCGTCGACGACCGCGTATTCGGCATAGCCCCCGCCGCCCAGCAGGGCGCAGACCTTGTCGCCGGCTTTCCAGCGGCCGGCCGGCTCCACCACCTCACCCGCAACCTCGAGGCCCAGGGTGGCCGGCGCGCCGGGCGGCGGCGGGTAGAACCCCAGGCGCTGCAAGAGGTCGGGACGGTTTACGCCGGCGGCGGCGACCTTGATCAGGATCTGACCCGGTCCCGGGACGGGACGCTCAAGCTGGACGGCCTTCAAGGCCTCGGCCGGGCCTTTTCCGCCCTCGATCGCGATCGCCGTCATCGTCTGGCTCATGGGCCCGGATCCTCGTCAAGCTTGCCTTGCGACCTAGGTAGGCGTCACATATCCGGCGGAAAAGGGAGAAAAGCCGATGTTCGAAGAGCCTGCGGAGCCCCGCGCCTTCAGCGGACGCGCTTTGAGCGAGACGACCCACGAGGATCTGGAAATCTACGGCGTTTCGGAACTGGAGGAGCGGATCGCGGCTTTGCAGGCCGAGATCGAACGCACCAAGGCCCAGCTGGCCAAGAAGAAAGCCGGTCGCGACGCGGCCAATGCGCTGTTTGGTCGCCTGGACTAAAAGCTCTTTTTAAGGTTTCGGTGAGGTTACTGGCGTCTTAAGCGTTCATCCGCTTCGGACGCCTTAGTGTCAGTCGGTTCGAAGGGGGCGGGTCGCGAAACGGGACGGTCGGGCTTGGCACGGGCATTGCAGTTCCGTGACCGAGCGAGACGTCCTCGCGGCCTTTCGAAGGGGCATTGAGTAGCTATGACCGAAGTGAACGCGTTCGCGGACACGCCTTGGCGCGCTGGAGTGATCCAGGACTTCGCGCGATCGGAACTGTTCGATCGCACGTTCGAGGAAGGCATGCAGCTGGTCGAGGAGACCGCCGCCTATCTCGACGGGGCCGGCCGGCACGACAGCAAGATTCTCTCCCGTAACGCGGCCCTGGGCTACGCCACCGAAAGCATGCGCCTGACCACCCGCCTGATGCAGGTGGCCTCGTGGCTGCTGGTGCAGCGCGCCGTGCGCGAGGGCGAGATGCCGCCGGAAGCCGCTTGCGCCGAAAGCTACCGCCTGGGCGAGGAAGCCGCGGGCGAGCCGCCGGCGATCGAAGAGCTGCCCTATGGCCTGACCAACCTGCTGACGCGCTCGGAGCGCCTGTACGAGCGGGTCCGCCATCTGGACCGCCGCATGTACGTGGAATCGCCGAACGAGGAAGCGCCGCGTCCCGTGCAGGCCCACTTCGACCGCCTGACGGCGGCGTTCGGGGGTTAGGTTGCAGCCTTCCCGTTACAGAACACCGCCTTCCTGGGCCTTGTGCCCAGGACCCATTGTTCAGCCGACCTAGACCTGAACGGAGCGCGCCCACGCTTGCGGCGCGCTGGAATTCAATGCCAGGCCCAGCCGCGCCATGGGTCCTCGCCACACGGGCGAGGAAGGCAATGAAATGAGCTTTGGGAGCGGCTACTTCCCAAACCTTATCCGCGCCAGCGCCGACACGACCTCGCCCGCCAGGTCCATCGGCTTCAGCCCCGCCTTCCACTTCTCGAAGGCCATGACGTTGTCGATGCGCGCGTCCAGGTGCGACAGCGCCGAGTCGCGCCCCGAGGCCAGGTCGACGGCCAGGGTCGAGACCAGGATCCCCGACAGGATCGCTCGTTTCGAATAGTGGTTCTCGTCGGTGGCCGTATCGCCGGCCCAGCGCCACAGCACGTCGGCCGATTCCCAGGTCAGCCGCAGCGCCAGGGCCAGGTTCGTCGGGAAGGCCAGGAAGGCGGCCAGCGGGCGCATCACGTCGGCATGCTGCTGGGCGGCGTCGAGGCGGGCGATCACGCCTTCGCGGATCCGCTGGCGAATCTTCAGCGCCGCGACGTCGAAGGCCGCCAGGCGCTGCAGCGCCGCCGCGTCATGGCGTCGCGACAGCAGGGCGGCTAGGTCGCGAGGTCCTTCGGGCAGCAGCAGTTGGCCCTCGGCCTCGGAAAGGCCCGCCGCGGCCAGGGCCCGCGAGACGAGCCCGGCGTTCCAGCCGGCCTTGGGCGCCAGGCGCAGGGCCTCGTCCAGTACGCGCTGTTCGGCCTCGTCGGCCCAGGTTTGGCCCGGCCGCTCCGAAGCTTGGCCGATAGTGTGGTCGGTTTGCGTCATAAATCCGAGTCTACACCGGTGTTTAGGCCGCGTCGCGCATGGACAGAGCGCCTTCGCTCTGCTATCAGCCCCGCCTCATCGCCTGGGAGCACCCCTTCCGGGACTTTAGGTTTTGTTCGCCCGCCCGGCCCCTCAAGAGGGACTTGGGAATATTGGTCGGGCTGTCGAATGGAGAGATACCCCTGGTCCAGATTTTCGTCCGCGACAACAACGTCGATCAGGCGCTGAAGGCCCTGAAGAAGAAGATGCAACGCGAAGGCTCGTTCCGCGAAATGAAGCGGCACGTGCACTATGAAAAGCCGTCGGAAAAGCGCGCCCGTCAAAAGGCCGAAGCCGTGCGTCGCGCTCGCAAGCTGGCCCGCAAGCGCGCCCAGCGCGAGGGCCTGCTGCCGATGCCGAAGAAGCCGAGCCGGTAAGACCAGGCCCCTTCGAGCTTCGAAGATCTTCGAAGGCCGCGCGGCGATCCGCGCGGCCTTTGTCGTTTCTACCCAACCTCTCGGCGCACAATCCGCCCCACCAGGGTCTTGAGGTCCACCTTCCCCGTCGCCAGCGCGCCGACGTGGAAGGCCCGGGTCGAGAAGATCAGGATCGCGGCCATCGTCAGCAGCATCAGCGCCGTCGTGCCCAGCACCTGGACCAGCGGCGGGTCGCCGGCGATGCGCACGGGCATCAGGAACGGCGTGAACGGCGGGATCCACGACAGCACCGACAGGATCGGCGCATCGGGCGTGCGAATCGCCTGGCTCATGAACACGACCGGGATGGTCATCACCATCATGATCGGCCCCAGCAGGGTTTGGGCGTCGCGCTGGCTCTCGCAGAAGGCCCCGACGCCCGCGAACAGCGCCGCGTACATCAGATAGCCGCCGACCAGATAGGCGCCGAAATAGAACACCAGCCCCCTGCCCAGCAGCACGGCGGCCAGGTCGCCCGCCAGGCCCGGCGCGAGGTTGATCAGGGCGACCCAGCCGCCCAGGGCCCAGATGCTCAGCACCGTCAGGGTCAGGCCGGCCACGCCCAGGATCTTGCCGCCCAGGATCTCCGGAACCGAGGCGGACGACAGCAGCACCTCGAGGATCTTGGAGGACTTCTCCTCGATCACGCTGTTCAGCAGGATGCTGGCCCCGGTCAGCACCATCGACCACAGCAGCATGCCGGCCGCGAAGCCGACGATGCCGGGCAGGCGATCGCGCAGGGCCACCTTCTCGCCCGAAGCGGCCTTGGGCGACAGGCTGTTGAAGGCGGGCTTCAGGGCGTCGGCGGCCTTCAGGGTCTGGGGCGAGACGCCGGCCCGGGTCAGGGCCCGCTCGCGCATGATCTCGCCGACCGTGGCCTTCAGGTCGTTCTCCAGCACCGGCGCGGTCAGGTTGCGGCTCCAGAGATTGAGGGTGACGGCCTCGTCGCGGCCGCTGAGGATCAGCACCGAATCGAGCCGCTTGTCGGCGACCTCGCGGCGGGCGACGAGGCCGGCCTCGCGGGGCGTGGCGGCCGACAGCGCCGGCGCCGGCGCGGGCAGGACGATGGCCTTGGCCCTCGGCGCCTTGAAGCGGGCGGCGGCGGTCGGGTTGAAGCGGGCCAGGGCCGCGCGGCCGGCCGCGTCACCGCCCTGTTCCTGGGCCTTGCGCACCGCCTCCTGGGCCCTTGGCCCGCCAGCGGAGAGCGCGGCAGCCCGCAGAGCGCGGGCGTTAGCGCGGTTCTGGTCCTCGACCAGGGCCTTGGCCACGGCCGGGCCGAAGTTCTGGCCCGTCAGGTCGACAATGGCCAGCCGCTCGGGCTGGGCCGACCTGGCCATCATCAGCGGGGCCAGGGTGGTGATCCCGATCACCACCGGCAGGGCGACGATCGACAGCCAGAAGCCGACCGTGCGGACATAGGCCAGGTACTCGCGGCGGGCGATCTTCAGCAGGCGGCTCATGCCTGGCCTCCCGTCAGGACGATGAAGGCGTCGTGCAGGCTGGGCTCCTTCAGCTCGAACCGGCGGAGAGCGAGATCGCGGGCGAAGGCCGCCTTCAGGGCGTCCTGGCCCGCGCTCGTCTCGGGCAGCTCGGCCACGTGCCGCCAGCCGCCGCCGGGCATGACCTCGGAGGTCGCCGCCCCCAGCCCCGGCAGGGCCGCGACCTGCTCGGCGGTCAGGTCGCCCTCCAGAACCAGTGTCCGCGGCGCGGCGCAGCGGGCCGTGGTGACGTCGCCGTCGAACACCTTGCGCCCGCGCGCCAGCAGCACGACCTTGTCGCACAGCCGCTCGGCGTGCTGCATCACGTGGGTCGAGAACAGCACCGTGGCCCCGCGCGCGGCGATCTCGCGGATCATCGCCTCCAGCGCCTGCTGGTTCACCGGATCCAGGCCCGAGAACGGCTCGTCCAGCACCACCAGCTCCGGCTCGTGCGCCAGGGCCGACAGCAGCTGGACCTTCTGGGCCATGCCCTTGGACAGCGCCTTGATCGGCTTCTTGAGAGCGTGGCCCAGGCCCTGGGCCTCCAGCATCGCCTTGGCCCGTCTGCGCCCCTCGGCCTCGGGCACGCCCTTCAGCCCCGCGAAGAAGGCGATGGCGTCGATCGGGGTCATGCGCTTGTAGAGTCCGCGCTCCTCGGGGAGGAAGCCAATCCGCTCACGGACCCGCGTGGCGTCCTCGTGGCCCAGCACCGTGATCCGCCCGGCGCTGGCGGGCAGCAGGCCCAGGATCATGCGGATCGTCGAGGTCTTGCCCGCGCCGTTGGGGCCGAGGAAGCCGGTGATCCGGCCAGCGGGGACCTCGAAACTGACGTCCCGCACGGCGTGGAAATCGTCATAGGTCTTGCTGACGCCCTCCAGGCTGACCGCGTTGACCATGACGGAACCTCCCGAATCGATCCGACCCTCCGGTTGTATCAGCCCTTCTTGTACGCGTCGGCCACGAAGGCGACCGCGCGGACGATGTGGTCGGCGAATCGGCGCCCGATCAGCAGGGTGTGGGTGGCCGCCTCGACATGGTCGACCAGGCCATGCCGCGAACGACGGGCTGGAGCGGCCTGCATCTCCTTGCGCATCTCGCGGCCGGTCACCGGACCGGCGGTGACGACCGCCACCGGCCACTTGGGATCGAACGGCGGCTGCTGGGCGGCCTGGTCCGAGGCCTGCTTCCACAGCCCGACCTCCTCCGCCGCGACGCGGTTGTGGCGGCCGTTGGCGAAGGCCCAGCCCTTCTCGGCCTTGGCGGCCGGCGGCAGGTCGATCTTGTCGCCTAAGCCCGTGTGGACCAGCGGCTTGTAGAGGCCCAGCGAGGCGCCGCGCGCCGCCCATTTCGAGGCGCTGGCGAAGGCGTTGATGAAGCCCTGCATGGCCGGGTTCTGGGCGGCCTCGGGCGTGGCGGCGTCGACCAGCACGACGCCCGCCACCTTGTCCGGATTGCGCCCGGCGTACTCGCGCAGCCGCAGGCCGGCCATCGAGTGACCGACCAGGATGTAGGGCCCCGGTTCGCCCGAGGCGGCGACCAGCTTCTCGAAGTCGGTCACGATGGCGACGCCGTCGCGCGGGCTGGGTCCCTTGGGCGAATAGCCCATGCCGGCCCGGTCATAGGCGCACGAGCGCCAGCCGGCGGCGGTCAGGGCTTCCTGCGTCGCGCCCCAGTCGGCGGCGAAGCCGAAGGCGCCGGCCTCCAGCCAGACCACCGGGCGGTCGGACTTGGGTCCCTCGCAGACCAGCCGCAGCTTTCGCCCCGGCTCGATCTCGACCATCTGTCCCCGGGGCTTGGGCGCCCCAGCGGCGCTCATCAGTCCGCCGACAGCGATGTAGGAAACCAGGAGCAGGGCGAAGCCCGCGACGCCGCGACCGATAAGCTGGATCATGGCGTTCAATGTAGTGAGGCTTTGTGACGCGTCGAGCGCGGACGGTGCTTTTAGGTCGTCAGGCCGTTCGAGGCGATCGCCGGCTGGGCCGCCGGCGCCGGGACGGTGGCGACCGGAATGCTGGCGCGCACGCGGCCGTTCTTGAGACGAGCGACCTTGACGCCGTCCGCCCCGGCCTTGCCGCCCTTGGTGACGCCCGGCGGCCATTTCGAGACCGTGGCCACGTGGACCTTGCGCGACACCCGGCCGGCGGCCTTCAGCGGCAGGTCGCCGGCCTCGGCGAAGCTGCGGCCCAGGAAGAAGCTGGGGTTCAGAGCCTTGTCGCCCTTGCGGATCTCGAAATGCAGGTGCGAGCCCGTCGAGCGGCCCGAATTGCCGACGAAGGCGACCGTGTCGCCGCGATGCAGATAGGTCCCGCGCTTGACGCCCTTGGCCGGCCCGGCCAGGTGAGCGTACAGCGTGATCAGCCCGCCCTTGTGCATCACCTGGACGTAGCGGCCATAGGTGGGCGAGAGGCCCGTGGCCTTGACCACGCCATCGGCCGCGACCTTGACCGCCGCGCCGCTGGGCGCGGCGATGTCGACGCCCTCGTGCAGGCGGCCGTTCTCTTCCCAGGGCAGCTGGCGTAGGCCGAACGGCGAGTTGATCACCCGGCCAGGCAAGGGCGCGTCGAACTGGAAGGCCGGCGGCGGCGGGGCGGGCTCTGCCGCCTCGACCTTAGGCGCGACCGGTGTGATGGCGGGGGTCGGGTCGGCGACAGGCGCGGCCTTCGAGACCCACTCGCCCAACGCCATGGCGCCATTCAGGGCCCCGACCATCGCCGCGACGCCCAGCATGGTGAAAAACGTGGCGCGCAGATGCTGAGGCGGAACAGCCAGGCTCTTGGAGATCAAACCGCTACCTCTTCGACGTTCGGTCAGTCGAGAGGACCGCGTCCAGGCGATCCTCCTCTCACACCTGACCTTTCGGCTTGGTGAATGGCGGCGGTCTATGAAGGCCGCATGGGGCAAAAACAGGGCGCAGCTTAACCATTTGTTCACCACGCGGCGAAGCTTGCTTGCGACTATAGAGTATAGATTTGAAACATTACGACGATTTCATTTCATTAATCCTGCTTCACTTCTTTAATTGCGCGTCATGAAGGAGAGGTAACGGGACTTCGCGAACCTTGGCGAGTACTCAATATTCATCGGCGCACAAGAACAGCGCCCAGCCAGAGGGATCTTCGAAATGCGCAAGTTCATCATGAGCCTGACCACCGTCGCCAGCCTGAGCCTGGCCTTCGTTCCCGTCGTGGGCCTGACCCAAGCCGCCAACGCCGCCGAGCGCGAACAGACCGTCAGCATCGCCTACGGCGATCTGAACCTGGCCAATCCGTCGCAGGCCAAGATCTTCAAGGCCCGCGTGGCCGCCGCCAGCGAGACCTTCTGCCGCCAGCAACTGGACACCGGCGACCTTAACACGACCATGCGGGGCTGCGTCGCCGCCGTACGCCGCCATGTCGACAGGCAGCTGCCGGCCGCCCAGCACCAGGCCCTCGCCATGGCCGCCCAAAGCAAGGCCGCCGAGTTCGCCGCCAAGTGATCGCGACGAACTCCCACCGCCCCATGCCCCGCGACAGAGGCCTCAGGGTCATCTGAGGCCTTTGCTCCATCGGACAAACGAAAAAGGCCCCGGCGTCGCTGCCGGGGCCTTCGTCGTTGCGGGCTAAGGAGACCCCTAAAGCGCCTTCACGATGCCTTCGACCATCTTCTTGGCGTCGGCGAACAGCATCATCGTGTTGTCCTTGAAGAACAGCTCGTTTTCCACGCCGGCATAGCCCGAGGACATGCCGCGCTTGACGAAGAGGACCGTGCGGGCCTTTTCGACGTCCAGGATCGGCATGCCGAAGATGGCGCTGGTCGGATCGGTCTTGGCGGCCGGGTTGGTGACGTCGTTGGCGCCGATCACGAAGGCCACATCGGCCGTCGAGAACTCGCTGTTGATGTCCTCCAGCTCGAAGACCTCGTCATAGGGGACGTTGGCCTCGGCCAGCAGCACGTTCATGTGGCCCGGCATCCGGCCCGCGACGGGGTGGATGGCGTACTTCACCTCGACGCCCTCCTCCTTCAGCTTGTCGGCCATTTCGCGCAGGGCGTGCTGGGCCTGGGAGACGGCCATGCCGTAGCCCGGGACGATGATCACCTTGCTGGCGTTCTTCATGATGAAGGCCGCGTCGTCGGCCGAGCCCTGTTTGACCGGGCGCGTCTCGACCTTGCCGCCCGGGCCGGCCGCCGCGGCGTCGGCGCCGAAGCCGCCCAGGATCACCGAGACGAACGAGCGGTTCATGCCCTTGCACATGATGTAGGACAGGATCGCGCCCGACGAGCCGACCAGGGCGCCGGTGATGATCAGGGTAGTGTTTTCCAGGGTGAAGCCCAGGGCCGCCGCCGCCCAGCCGGAATAGCTGTTCAGCATCGACACCACGACGGGCATGTCGGCGCCGCCGATCGGGATGATCAGGGTGACGCCGATCAGCAGGCTGAGGGCGAAGATGCCCCAGAACGCCCAGATGGCCGAACCGCCCGAGATCACCAGCACCACGATCAGGGCCACGATGGCGGCCGCGATCAGGATGTTCAGGAGGTGGCGGGCCGGCAGCAGGATCGGCGCGCCGCCCATGTTGCCGTTCAGCTTGGCGAAGGCGATGACCGAACCGGTGAAGGTGATGGCGCCGATGGCCAGGCCCAGTGACAGCTCGATCAGGCTGTTGAGGTGGATGTGACCGTCTTCGCCCACGATGCCGTAGGCGGCGGGCGTGTAGATGGCGGCGACGGCCACGAGGCAGGCGGCCATGCCGACCAGCGAGTGGAAGGCGGCGACCAGCTGCGGCATCGAGGTCATGGCGACCTTGCGGGCGATGATCGCCCCGACCGCCCCGCCCACGGCGACGCCGCCCAGGATCAGGCCCAGGGTCACGACGTCCAGCGCGCCCTGGCTCCACAGGGTGGCCAGGGTGGTGCCGACGGCGATGGCCATGCCGATCATGCCGTTACGGTTGCCCGTCTGGCTGGTCACGGGGCTGGACAGGCCGCGCAGCGCGAGGATGAACAGCACCCCCGAGACGATGTAGAGAATGGCGGCGAGATTGGCGTTCATGATGATGGTCCCCCTCTCTGCGCCGCTTACTTCGACTTCTTCTTGTACATCGCCAGCATGCGCTGGGTGACCAAGAAGCCGCCGAAGATGTTGACCGCCGCGAAGGCCGCGGCGATGGCGCCGGCCCCCTTGGAGATCCAGGTCGAGCCGGCGACGGCGCCGCCGGCCAGGTCGCTATTGGCGCCGTGGGCCGCGGCGGCCAGCAGGGCGCCGACGATGATCACCGACGAAATGGCGTTGGTCACGGCCATCAGCGGCGTATGCAGCGCGGGCGTCACGCTCCAGACGACGTAGTAGCCGACGAAGATGGCGAGCACGAAGATCGCCAGACGGAACACGGTGGGGTCGACGGCTTCCATGGGAGCCTCCCTTCTCTAGCTGTGCGTTAGGCGGTCTTCAGGTTCGGATGGACGATCGCGCCGTCACGGGTGACGACGGCGGCCTGCAGGATCTCGTCCTCGAAGTTGGGGGCGAAGGCGCCCTCCTTCGTCGTGAACAGGGTCGAGAGCGCCACCAGGTTGCGCGAATAGAGCGCGCTGGCGTCGGCGGCGATGCGGCCGGGCAGGTTGGCGTGGCCGAGGATCTTGGCGCCGTTGGCGGTGACCACGGTCTGGTTCAACTTGGCCCCTTCGACATTGCCGCCCTGCTCGATGGCCAGGTCGACCAGGATCGAGCCCGGACGCATCGAGGCGACCTGGGCGGCGCTGACCAGCTTCGGGGCCGGACGGCCGGGGATCAGGGCCGTGGTGATGACGATGTCCTGCTTGGCGATGTGCGAGGAGACCAACTCGGCCTGCTTGGCCTGGTACTCCTTGGACATCTCCTTGGCGTAGCCGCCGGCGGTCTGGGCGTTCTTGAACTCCTCGTCCTCGACCGCCAGGAACTTGGCGCCCAGCGACTCGACCTGCTCCTTGGTGGCCGGACGCACGTCGGTGGCCGTGACCACCGCGCCCAGGCGGCGGGCCGTGGCGATGGCCTGCAGGCCGGCGACGCCCACGCCCATGATGAACACCTTGGCCGCGGCGACGGTGCCGGCGGCGGTCATCATCATCGGCAGGGCCTTGCCATAGGCCTCGGCGCCCTCGATGACGGCGCGATAACCGGCCAGATTGGCTTGCGAGGACAGCATGTCCATCACCTGGGCGCGGGTGATGCGCGGGATGAACTCCATGGCGATCGCCGTCGCGCCGGCCTTGGCCAGGGCGTCCAGCGTCTCCTTGTCCTGATAGGGATTGAGCGCCGCGGCGACGATCGCGCCCTTTTTCAGGGCCGCGATCTCGGCAGCCTCGGGCGCGCGCACCTTGAACAGGACGTCGGCGTCCTTGATGGCCTCGGCGGCGGTCTTGGCGATCTTGGCGCCCGCCGCCTCGTAATCGGCGTCGAGATAGGACGCGGCCGTCCCCGCCCCCGCCTGCACCACCACCGAGAAACCGGCGGCGCCGAGCTTCTTGACGGTTTCAGGCGTGGCCGCGACCCGCGTTTCGTTCGCGCGGGTCTCTTTTGTGACGGCGATAACGGCCATCGGCATACCCCTCCCCAGAGCGTGTTTTCCACATCAGGATGAGGCGCTCTGTAGGGGATAGTCTTGCCTCTTGTCGAGGCATGACGTGCAGGTCAGCGAAAAAATATGCCGATGTCTACCGGTGTCAGTGGGCCGGAACGGGCTTTTCCTTGAGCGAGACAATGCCCACGGCCAGGAGGACGACGGCGGCGATAGCGCTACCCATGAAGCCTGCCGGGGTGCAGAACAGCAGGGTGATGAAGAGCAGCAGGACCGCGACGGCCAGAGAGCCCCACTTGGTCATCTTGCCGAAGGCGGCGTAGGTGGCAGCTTGCTCGGAGATGTCCATTTCACCGCGGTGGTAGTCGCCGGCCATGTGTTGTCCTTGATGAAAGCGAAGAAAAACGTCAGCTCGCCCGATACAACGGAGGGGCCAAAGGCTCAAGGGCGCGTATCGCCCCACCCCTCGGATGTGAAGCGCGTGCGCACGGCTGCGACCGCCTGATCGACCGTAATGTCCGCGATTCGCCCTTCGCCGCCGTCCAGCCGCGACAGCCAGCGCGAATAGGCCGGCACCGGCGCCGTGCCCATCAGCCCCACGCAGGGCGTGCCGACGGCGGCGGCGACGTTCAGCGCGCCGGAGTCATTGCCCAAGAACCCGGCCGACAGCGAAATCAGCGCCGCCGACTGGTCCAGCGGCAGGTCGCAGGCGACGACGTTGTCCGGCAAGTCGCCGATCGCGGTCCGCGCGCCCTCGGCCTCATGCGGCCCGCCGACCCAGAACACCGTACCGAACAGGTCCGAGAGCCGCTGGGCGGCCTCGGCGAAGCGTTCGGCCGGCCAGGTGCGGGCGGGCTCGCTGGCGCCAATGCCCAGGCACAGCCATGGCCCGGGCTTGCCGGCATATCTGGCCTTCACGGCCGCGATCGCGTCGGGATCCAGCTTCAGCGCGGGCTCGCGGCTGGTGACGACCAGGCCATGGGCCTTCTCGAACGCCTCCAGCTTGTCGATCCGGTGAGCCGGACGCATCGACTTCGGCAGGTAGGGCCCGGTGGTCAGAAAGCGCTCCTGGCCGTGACCCAGACCAAAGCCCCGCCGCTCTGGCACGCCGGCCAGGAAAGCCGCGATGGCGGGGCGATCGATCTTTTCCAGAATCCACACCGCGCGCGGCTTCTCGGCCCGGCAGAGGCGGTAGAAGTCGACCACCTCGCGCACGCCCTTCAGCCTGTCCTTGTAGTTGGGCGCGTGCAGCACCCGCGCCACGGTCGGCTCGACAGCCAGCACCTCGGACGCGCGGCTGGCGGGCCGCGCGACCAGGACCACCTTCCCCTCCGGGGTCGTCGCCGCGATCGCCCGGATGGTCGGCAGGTGCCACATCAGGTCGCCGATCCCGCGGTCGGGCGTGTAGACGAGGACGGGGCCGGTCATGGCCGTCAGGCCCAGGCCGCCAGCAGTCCGCGAAGCCCGGCCACGAAGGCCAGGGGCTGGTCGATCATCACGTGGTGGTCGGCGTCGGGCAGGGGCAAGAGCAGCACGTCCTTGGGCATCTGATCGATCATATAGTCCAAGGTCTCGGCGTGCATAAGATTCGACCGCTCGCCCCACATCAGCGCGGCCGGACAGGCGATCTGCGGCAGCAGCAGCCCCAGGTCCGGCATGCGGAAATTGTGCCAGAGGTCCGGGTCGAACTTCCACGTCCAGCCGCCCTCCACCGCCTTCAGCGACCGTCTCGCGATGAAGTCGGCGATGTAGAGGTTCTCGCAGGGCTGCGGCGGGGCCAGGCGGAAGCGGGTCAGGGCCTCCTCCAGGGTCGGATAGACGCGCTGCCCCAGGCCCGATCGCGGCGGCGGGCCCTTCCAGCGCTTCTCGGGCGGCTGGATGCTGCTGTCGACCATGATCGCCCCGCGCAGGCGCTCGGGGTGGCGCGCGGCGCAATACAGGGTGGGGAAGCCGCCGAACGAGTGGCCGACCACGATCGGCTTGAGCCCGCCCGCCTCCAGACCGGCGGCCTCGACGGCGGCGAAGATCTCGGCCGCGAACAGCTCGGCGCTATAGGCGCTCCGCCAGTCGCTGTCGCCCATGCCCGACCACGAGATGGCGGCGACGCGCCAGTCCTTCGCAAAGAACGGCGCGATGAAGCTCCACCAGTCGGCATGGGCGCCGTTGCCGTGCAGGAACAGCAGACCCGGCTTGCCGATCTCGCCCCAGGTCAGCAGCTCGATCTCCGCGCCCTCGACCGGGATCCTCGAGCGCTGGGGCTCCTGGGCGATCGCCGCAGCGAACCAAACTGGCGCGGGCGGGGCCTCGCCATGGAACGGCGCGAGCAAGGAGGCCGGAGCGGCCTGGTCGTCAGCCATCGACCGCCTCCTTGTAGGCCAGTTCGCCGGGCCGCGGCTTGCGGGGGCTCAGCGCCTTGAAGACGCCCGTCCCGGTGATCAGGGTGCGCTCGCCTGCCCAGATGCGGCCGCGCACGGTGAACAGCAGGTCCTCCTCGCCGATCAGCTCGCCCTCGCCCTCCACCCAGTCACCTAGCTTGGCGCCGGAGAGGAAGTCGCACATCAGCCGCACCGTCACCCAGCTGTAGGACTTCTGCAGCGAGATGATCCGCCCCCAGGCCATGTCGGCGAAGCTCATCAGCATGCCGCCGTGGCAGTTGCCCAGGCCGTTGGTGTGGTGCTCCTCGACGCGGAAGGCCAGGCGCGCTTCGCCGGGCCCTTCGCGCTGTTCGAACAGCGGACCGATCTGGCGGCCGAAGCCGCGCGACCAGTTCAGCTGGGTGAATCCGTCCGGGATGGCGGCGGTCTGGGCGTCGGTCAGGTCGTCGGACATGAGGTCACGCTAACGAGCGTTTGAATAAAGTGGAAGCCTTCCGTAAGGACCAGCGCCCGGCCGGTGTCTAACCTCTTCGAAACAGGGGACAGGCATGGGCCGCGAGCAGGATGATTTCGCCGACTGGCTGGCGCCGCATCTGCCGATGCTGCACCGGACGGCCCGCGCCTTCGCCGAGCCGGCCGACCAGCACGACCTGCTGCAGGAACTGACCCTGGCCCTGTGGAAGGCGCGGCCCCGGTTTCGAGACGAGAGCGCGGCGGGAACCTTCGTCCATCGGGTGGCCCACAACGCCGCCCTGACCTGGCGGCGGGGCGAGGGGCGGCGGCGGCTGCGTGGCGTGGCGATCGAGGCCGAGCTGCTGACCCGAGAGGCCGGAACCGATCCGCAGGGCGCGCTGCTGGAGCGCCTGTACGCCGCGATCCGCCAGCTGCCGCCGGTCGATCGTTCGCTGATCCTGCTGTCGCTGGACGGGCTGGCCTATGCCCAGATCGCCCGCCTGCACGGCCTGACGCAGAGCAATGTCGGGGCGCGGCTGACGCGGATCCGGCAACGCGTCTCCCGCCTCGTGGAGGAGGCCGGCCATGGACTTTGAACACCTGCAAGCCGCCTGGCGCTCGCCGGCCAACACGCCCGACGACAAGGCCCAGGCCTATCTGATGGAGCAAGTCATGAAGACCCTGAGAGCCCGCCGGCGCGGCGAGGTCCTACTGTTCGCCATCCCCCTGATCGCCATGTCGATCTTCACGGCCGTCGCGGTCCAGGCCATCGCCGATGGCCGGATGGATCCAGTCCGAGAGTGGGGCGGGCTGGCGATGATCGGGGTCTGCTGGCTGATGCTGGCGACGGTTCTGGCCGCCGGCGCCCTGCTGCGCCACCGCCGGGGCGCGGACCGCGAGTCCCTGCGCGACACCCTCTCCGCCATGCTGGCGGCCAACCGCCGGGCGCGGACCAATGTGAGGATCTTCTGGATCATGCTGCCGGTCTTCCTGGCGCCGATGCTGGTCGGCGTCGCCCAGCTGCGCGAGGTCGGCAAGGCCACCGAGCGCGACAGCTGGCAGATGCTGTTCGTGTTCGGCGTGGCCTTGATCGCCAGCATCGGCTGGAACACGGGGCGATACTTCTGGGTGATGAAGCCCGAGCAGCGGCGGCTGGAAGGGTTGCTGGCGGACTACGAGGACTAAACTCTCCTCCCCTCGGGGGAGGTGGCCCAGTGGCCGGATGGGGCAGCTGGGCCTAACCCGGCGACGCCCCTCAGTCGCGGAGTTTATCCTCGGGCCGACCCTTGGTCGGTCCCGGGGGCGACAGCTCCCCCCGAAGGGGAGCAGAATTACAGTCCCACCGCCGCCAGCGCCGCGTGCTGCCGTTCCGCGACCGCGGCTTCGGAAAACCCCTCCAGAGAGGCCTCGAACAGCGCCCGCCAGTTGTGGCTGGCCCCCAGGTGCAGGAACGCCGCCCCCAGGCCGATGGCGGCCCGGTCCATGAACACGAACTCGCGGGGAATGGTGATCCCGCCGACCGCCTTCAGGGCCTGACGCACCTTGAAGGCTTCGCGGCGGCCGTACTCGCCGGGCGGCACGTCGTCGGCCACGGTGCGGACCCGGTCGTCCAGCAGCGGGCCGTAGATGAAGCGGGCCCAGACGTTCAGGGTGTCGACCAGGTCGTCGGTCAGCCCTTTAAAGCCCCAGGTGCGGTAGGACTCCATCTGCTCGGCGCGGTCGTCGTTGGACAGCGCCCGATAGAGCCGCACGACGCCGGCCACGAATTTCGGCGGAAAGATCCGGATGCAGCCGAAGTCCAGCAAGTTCAGGTGCGCCGCTCCCTCGCCCGAGAAGGTGTAGTTCCCCAGGTGCGGGTCGCCGTGGATGATCCCCAGATGGGTCATCGGGCTCCACCAGGCCTCGAACAGCAGGGCGGCGATGCGGTCGCGGACCTCCTGCGGGGCGCTCTTGAAGGCCAGCAGCCCCTGCCCGTCCAGCCAGGTCATCGACAGCAGGCGGCCCGTGGACAGCTCGGGGACCGGCGTCGGCGTGCGGATGTCCTCGCGACCGGCGAAGAAGTTCGCATAGACCCGCATCAGCTGGGCCTCGCGACCGTAGTCCAGCTCCTCCCGCAGGCGGTCGCCGATCTCGACGATCATCTCGGACGGGTCGATCGAGCCGTCCATGCGCTTGAAGAGACCAATCAGGGCGCGCAGCTGGCCCAGGTCGCTCTCGACCGCGCTCTGCATGTCGGGATATTGCAGCTTCACGGCCAGGGCCCGGCCGTCATGGGCCGTGGCGCGGTGCACCTGGCCCAGCGAGGCGGCCGCGGCGGCCTCGTGCTCGAAGCTCGCGAACCGGCCTTGCCAGTCCGCCCCCAGCTCGGCCGCCATGCGCCGGCGCACGAACGGCCAGCCCATGGCCGGGGCGTTGGTCTGGAGCTCGGCGAACTCCTTGGCGAACTCGGGCGGCAAGAGGTCCGGCACCGTGGCGAACATCTGGGCCGCCTTCATCAGCGGTCCCTTCAGGCCGCCCAGCGCCGCCTTCAGCGCCTTGGCGTTGCGGGCGTTGGCGTCGTCGCCGGCGAAGACCCGGTTGGCGCCATACGACACGGCCGCGCCCGACAATCCCGCCCCGACCTTGGCGAAGCGGGAGAGGCGGCCCGAAAGCCGGTCGCGTTCGGGATCGTTGCGATCGTCAGCCAACCAAAGCCTCGAACTCGTCCACCAGCCGTTCCAGCTGCGAACACCCCGCCGCCCAGAACGCCTTGTCCCTCGGATTCAGGCCGAAGGGCTTCAGGGCCTCGACATAGGTGCGCGTGCCGCCCGCCGCGAGCAGGTCCTCGTACAGCGGCGCGAATTTCGCCGGATTCTCACGACGCTTCTCCATCAGGCCGCGCACCAGAAGGTCCCCGAACGCATAGGCGTAGACGTAGAACGGCGCGTGGCAGAAGTGGCTGACATAGGCCCAATAATGCTCGTAGCCGGGATTCAGCTTCACCGCCGGCCCAAGGCTTTCGCCCATCACCTCCAGCCAAAGGCCGCCGATCTGGTCGGCCGACAACTCGCCTTCCAGGCGCGCCTCGTGGAAGCGGCGCTCGAAGCGGTGGAAGGCGATCTGGCGGACGACAGTGTTGAGCCCATCCTCGATCTTCCCCGCGAGAAGCCCCTTGCGGTCCTCCGGCGTCGCCTCGGCCAGGAGGCGGTCGAACACCAAGCCTTCCCCAAAGATCGATGCCGTCTCGGCCAGGGTCAGGGGCGTGTCGGCCAACAGCGTGCCCAGCGGCTGGCACAGGGTCTGGTGCACGGCGTGGCCCAGCTCGTGGGCCAGGGTCAGCACGTCGCGGCGCTCGCCCATGTAGTTCATGAACACGAACGGGTGGCGGTCGGCGGTCACCGGATGGGCGAAGGCGCCGGACTGCTTGCCCGGACGCGGGCGGGCGTCGATCCAGGGCTGGGTGAAGAAGGTGCGGGCCGTGTCGGCGAACTTGGGCGCCAGGTCCTGGAAGCTTTCCAGCACCATGCCCTTGGCCTCGTCCCAGGCGTAGGCGCGGGGGGCGGCGGCGGTCAGCGGGGCGTTGCGGTCCCAGTAGTCCAGGACCTCCAGGCCCATCACCTTGGCCTTCAGGGCGTAGTAGCGGTGCGACAGCCGCGGATAGGCTTCGACCACCGCCTGCTCCAGGGCGTCCACGGCGTCGGCGTCGACCTCGTTGGCCAGGTGGCGCGACTGGGCCGGCGTCTCGTAACGGCGCCAGCGATCCTCGACCTGCTTTTCGAAGGCCAGGGTGTTGAGAACCAGGGCCTGGGTCGAGGCGCGCTCCTCCAGGGCCCTGGCCAGACCGTCGGCGGCCGCCTTGCGGCGCGCGGCGCTGGGATCGGACAGGCGGTTCAAGGCCTCGGGCAGGGTCAGGGTCTCGTCGCCCGCCTTGCCGGCCACCTGGGCGGTCAGCTTGGCCAGCGTCTCGTCGTAGAGGCGCACCCAGTTGGCGACGGCCGGCGCCTTGTCGATGATGAAGCGCTCCAGCTCCGGCGACAGCTCGTGCGGGCGCGACAGGCGCACACGGCGCAGCCACGGCGACCAGCGGGCGGCGGCGGGATGGACCTCCAGCGCCTCGGCGATCTCGCCGTCCTCCAGCTGGTTCAGCTCCAGGGTGAAGAACAGGCTCTCGGCGGCGATTTGCGAGGAGCGGGCCCGCAGGTCCGCTTCGAACTTGGCCCAGGCAGGGTCATCCCGCGCGACGGAAGCCGCCAGGGCCGCGTAGGCGCCGACGCTCCACAGGCCGTTGGTGGCCTGCTCGTAGAGGGTGATCCCGCGATCCAGCAGCACGCCCAGGCGCTGGGGCTCCTTGCGGGCCTCCAGGAACATCCCCTCCAGTGAGGCCAGCTCGTCATTGGCGGCCTTGGCGGCGACAAGATCGGTCTCGAGGCGGGGATCGTCGCGACCGGCATACAGGTCGGCCAGGTTCCATTCGGGCGGAGCGTCGGGCTTGAAGGGGGCGTTCATGGGCTAGCAGATAGGCCTCGGTGTCGCGGGGGTGCAATCCACAACGCGCGAGAAAGCCGTCCGGCGAACGCCCCATCTCCTCGTAAGACCCTGTTAAGCCTAAAGCTTAAGGTTCTGGGCACGTCTCCGAAAGCCGGTGTTTACCCGCCTGTTGTACCACTCTGAACCAACAAGAGCCGCGCTCCATGTGGGCTTGGCCGGTGATGATGGACGTGCCCAATGACCAAAACGGTCCTTGTCGTCGATGACGACCCGACACAACGTCGGCTGATTCAGGCGGTGCTCGAGCGCGAGGGTTTCGCGGTCTCGCACGCCGAGAGCGGCGACGCGGCGATCGCGCACCTGACGTCCGGCGCCCCGGCCGACGTGATTCTGCTCGACCTGGTCATGCCCGGCCTGAACGGTCAGGACACGCTGAAGGAGCTGCGCGCGCGCGGCTTCACCCAGCCCGTGATCGTGCTGACCGCCAGCGGCGGCGTCGACACGGTCGTCAAGGCCATGCAGGCCGGGGCCAGCGACTTCTTCATCAAGCCGGCCAGCCCCGAGCGGATCACCGTCTCGATCCGCAACGCCCTGTCGATGGGCGACCTGAAGGGCGAGGTCGAGCGCCTGACCAAGCGGGCCGGCGGCAAGACCACCTTCGCGGACCTGATCGGCGACTCGCCGGTCATGACCATGGTCAAGCGCATGGGCGAACGCGCGGCCAAGAGCGCCATCCCCGTGCTGATCACCGGCGAAAGCGGCGTCGGCAAGGAGCTGATCGCCCGTGCGGTGCATGGCAGCTCCGATCGCGCCGGCAAGCCGTTCGTGGCCGTCAACTGCGGCGCCATCCCCGAGAACCTCGTCGAGTCGATCCTGTTCGGCCACGAGAAGGGCTCGTTCACCGGCGCCACCGACAAGCACTTGGGCAAGTTCAAGGAAGCCGACGGCGGCACCCTGTTCCTGGACGAGGTCGGCGAGCTGCCGTTGGACATGCAGGTCAAGCTGCTGCGCGCCCTGCAGGAAGGCGAGATCGATCCGATCGGCTCCAAACGCTCGCTCAAGGTCGACGTCCGCATCGTTTCGGCCACCAACCGCGACCTGCAGCAGGCCGTCGCGGCCGGCCGCTTCCGCGAGGACCTCTATTATCGCCTGAACGTCTTCCCGCTGGAGGCCCCGTCCCTACGCGAGCGCCGCCAGGACATTCCGGCGCTGGTCGAGGCGTTCATCCGTCGCTTCAACGTGGAAGAAGGCAAGCGCGTCATCGGCGCCTCGCCCGAGACCCTGCAACTGCTGACCGCCTTCGACTGGCCGGGGAATGTCCGCCAGCTGGAGAATACGGTCTATCGGGCCATCGTCCTGGCCGACGCGCCGTATCTGCAGCCCTACGACTTCCCGGCCATCTCGGGTCTGGCCGCGCCGATCGAGGCGGTCTCGACCGCGCCCGCGCCGCCGCCGGCCGCCATGCTGCAGGCTGCTCACGCCGCCATGGCCGCGCCGGCCGCCGAGGCCCCGGTGCGCATCCTCGACGACCGCGGTCACCTGCGGACGCTGGAAGACATCGAGCGCGATCTGATCCAGCACGCGATCGACGTCTATGCCGGCCACATGAGCGAAGTCGCCCGACGCCTCGGCATCGGCCGCTCCACCCTGTACCGCAAGGTCCGCGAGCAGGGCATCGACGTGGATATGAAGGAAGCCGGCTGATGACTCTGATGATCTTCCGACCGATCTCGCGCGAGCAGCGCCTCAAGGCCCTGCTGAAGCCGGCCCGCCCGGCGCCGACGAAGCCGACCCGGGCTTAGGGGCTTACACCCTCAGAAATGCGGCGCGGCCAGGCTGAGGCTTGGTCGCTCTTCGTCGTCCTGGGGCTGTTCCTCGAGCCGGATCCAGCCGGGGCCCGAGCGCTTGGCCAGGCCTTCGACCTCCAGCTGCTCCAGTTCGCGGCCGACGGCGACCGGCGTCACCGGACGGCTCCAGCGGTGATCCAGCTGGCGGGCGATCTCGGCCTCGTTGAGACCCGGCGCCTGGGACAGGGTCATGAGGATCATGTCGCGTGTGCTGCGTCCGCGTCGGCCGCGTTTGCTGGGCGTCGGCTGCGCGGGCGTGGCCGGCGCGAACGACGCCTGCTCGCCCGCGGACAGCCGCTCGGCCATGCCCGCCTGCTTCAGCGCGTCCAGCGCCAGGATGATCGCGCGCAGCTCGCTCTCGAACGGGGCCTGAGCCCGCCGCTGCGCCTCGATCATACGGGTTTCCAGCTCCGCCTTGCGGCGTAGCAGATATTGATAGGTCGTCGCCATTTTCCCTAATCCGAAGGCCCGTGGGGTCCGCTCGGCCGCCGATCCAGGCTTTCGCCCGCGCGCATCGAGACAAGGATCGCTGTGAGCAGCCGCGACCCAGAACCTCACAACAGGAAAGTTGTTAACCGTTTACAATCGTTCACATTTTCAGCCTGGACCGTTACCAAGACCTTAACGGTAGAGGGCGAACGACGGTTTTTGGTAAGCCTTTGGGACAAACTCATGCTGAGTTTGTCATCTTTTCTCGCGACGCCGCAATCGCGGCGATAGTAAGGCCTACCAGCACCAGATGCGCCATCAAGCCGTTGATGAAGCTTGGCAATACGAAGGGCCCGCGCGGCCCCGCCTGCGACAGCGGCAGCACGACATAGGTCATCACGACATAGGTCGCCAGGCCGTAGCTCAACCCCATCGCGACCGGTCGACGTGTTAACGCCGGCAGTCGGACACTGGCCGCGACATAGGTCGCGGCCATCACCGCCATGATCGCGAAATGCAGAAAAAGGCCCAGGGCCGCCGTCGCCGCCCCGCCCGCATAGGCTGCCTTGCCCACGAGACCGCTGGCCACCGACTGGAAGATCCGCTCAGGCGAGACGCCCTTGGCAAGACCCCAGTAGAGGCAGGCGTCGGCGATATCGAGGGTTCCGGCGGCGGCGGTGGCCAGGAGGGTGGTCAGCGCGATCCCCCGCGACGGTTGCTCGGCGGCCATGCGTCTCTCCCCGGTCGACAGGGGAGTTAACCGCGAAACGCCCGCGGCGAGGTCCGGCTTCGTCGCGTCAGGATCAGTCTTCGTCGCTTTCCGGCTCGGCCTCGGGCTCGCGCCCGCGCCGCTGGAAGCCCTTGCTGCGCTTCATCGGCTTGGCCTCGCCCTTGGCCTTCCGGGCGATCTCTTTCAGCTTGATGGCCTGGTTGCCTGACAGGGCCTGGCCGCGCGCGCCCTTTTCGGGGTCGGCGAAGGCCCGGCCGTAGGTCTCGACGCGCTGGGCGACGCTGGTCAGGAACTCACCCTCCCATTCGGAGAGCGCGACACCCGACTTCTCGGCCGCACGGCGCGCCCGCTTGAGGGCGTTCAGCGCGGCCTTCTTGGCCTGTTCTCTCGGGTCGGGCGGCTTGGCGCGCATCGTGGAGGACTATGCCCCGGCCGTGCGCGCCAAAACACTATCTAAAAGATGGGCGCCTCTAAAAACCTAGATCTCGCCGATGGCCGAGAGGTAGAGGTCGAGGATCGCGTCCTCTTCCTGGCGCTTGGCGCGGTCCTGCTTGCGCAGGCGCACGACCTTCTTCAGCACCTTGACGTCGAAGCCGTTGCCCTTGGCTTCGTTATAGACTTCCTTGATCTGCTCCATGATCTCGGCCTTCTCGACCTCGAGCCGCTCGACGCGGTCGACGATCGACTTCAGCTGGCCTTGAGCGGTGCTGTTCAGAACGTCGGCATGGGGGATGGCGTCGTCGGCCATGGGGCAGTCTCGCGGGCTGGAATTGGGGCGCGGAACCTAGTTCGAAGCCGCGCCCCTGGGAAGCGGGATTCAGCGACCTTCCACACGTCCTCGTGCGACCTCGGCGAGGGCGGCCAGGTCCAGGTCCTTCTCCTCGCCGCCCAGCAGCGATTCCAGACTGGCCTCGGCCAGATCGGCCAGCGGCATCGACAGGCCCTTGGCCTCGGCCGCGTCCAGAACCAGGCGCACGTCCTTCAGCCCCAGCTCGGCCGCGAAGCCGGGCGGGCTGTAGCGGCGCTCGGCGATCATGCCGCCGTAGATCTTGTAGATCGGCGCGGCGAACAGGGTGCTGGACAGCATGTCCAGGAGGTCCGGGGCGGCGACGCCATAGGCCTCGCCCAGGGCCACCGCCTCGCCCATGCTCTCGATGGCCGAGACGATCATGAAGTTGCCGGCCAGCTTCAGGGCGTTGGCGCGGACCGGATCCTCGCCCAGCGGCCAGACCTTGGCCGCCAGCATCTCCAGCACCGGCTGGGCCTTAGCGATCGCGTCCGGCGCGCCGGCGGCCAGGACGTTCAGTCCGCCGGCCTGGGCGACGGGCGGACGGCCGAACACCGGGGCGGCGACGTAGCCGAGGCCGAGCTCCGCATGGAGAGCGGCCAGTTCGGCGGCGAGATCGGTCGAGATGGTCGCGTGATTGACGTGGACCACGCCCTTCTTCGCCCGGGCCAGCACGCCGCTGTCGATCAGCACTTCGCGCATGGCCGCATCGTGGGCCAGCATGGACAGGACGATGTCGGCGGCGAAGGCGTCGTCGACCGTGGCGGCGGGCGTTGCGCCCTCGGCGGCCAGCGCGTCGACGATGGCCCCCGAGCGGTTCCACACCGTCACCGAAACGCCCTTGGCCAGCAGGTTGCGGACCATGGCCGCGCCCATGGCGCCCAGGCCGACGAAACCGACGTTCATGGGAAACTCCCGGATCTAGAGCAGGCCGTGCCGCTCGACAGCGGCGCGCAGGTGCGCCGGATCCGTGAAGTGGTGGGTATGGAAGCCGATGTCCATGGCCGCCTGGATATTGGCGGCGCTGTCGTCGATGAACAGCAGGTCGGCGGCCGCAAGGCCGGTGCGCTCCAGCACGATCTCGTAGATGCGCAGGTCCGGCTTGATCACCCCCTCGTCGCCCGAGACGATGGCGTCGCGGAAGAGGCCGAAGTGGGCGGGCGAGATGGCCTGCACCGCCGGCCACTTGCTCTGGGGCATGTTGGTGAGCGCGAACTGGGGCACGTCACGGGCGTGCAGGGCGTCGATCACCGCGACGGTCTCGGGGATCGGACCCGAGAGCATCTCGTGGAAGCGCTCGTCCCAGGCGCGGATCTGCTCCGCGTGCTCGGGAAATCGCTCAAGCAGCGGCGCGGCGTTCTCGGGAAAGCCGACGCCCCGGTCATGCGCGACATGCCAGTCGAGGGTGCAGACATGCGAAAGGAACCGGTCGATGTCGGCCGGTTCCTTGAAGATCTTCGCGTATAGTGCGCGGGGATCCCAGCGCACGATGACATTGCCGACGTCCCAGAGAACGGCCCTGGGACCAGCAGCCGTCATCAGCCCTGCTTGGCCTTGAAGCGCGGGTCGGTCTTGTTGATGATGTAGATGACGCCCTTGCGGCGAACCATCTTGCAGTCGCGGTGGCGACCCTTCAGCGACTTCAGCGAGCTGCGAACCTTCATGACCGTCTCTGTCTGTACTCAGCGGAGAGGTTCGGGCGCGCACAAGATGACGGCCGGAACATCCGGGGTGTTTCGGAGGCGGTGCGTATAAGCAGGACGGGCCCGTGAGTCAATGCGCTCCGGGCCTCATTGATACGCCCTGTGGAGGAACTTCACCGCTCTGGCGCGCTTGTGATTGAACCAGTCACTCGAACCCCGGTAGCTTCCCGCGCATGGCCATGGATCGTCGCGTCTTTCTCGTTCTCCTGCTCGCCGGCTGCGCGGACACCTCTCCGCAGGGTCCCCTGACCGCCGTCACGCCGCCCTCGCCGGCGCCCAAGCCGCAGACTCCGGCCGCGCCGACGCCGGTTCCCGCCACGCCCGTGCCGGCCGGCGAGCTGGCCTTCGACACCTGGCTCAAGGACTTCCGCGTGCGCGCCCTGGCCGCCGGCCTGTCACCGCAGCTGCTGGACCGCGAGCTTTCCGGCGTCACGCCCGATCCCAAGGTCATCAGCCTGGACAGCCGCCAGCCGGAGTTCTCCAAGCCGGTTGGCGCCTACATCGCCGGGGTGATCAGCGACGACCGCATCGCTGTCGGGCGGGCCAAGCGCGAGCAGCTGACCTTCCTGCCGGAGATCGAGGCCCGCTACGGCGTGCCGCGCGACATCCTGCTGGCCGTCTGGGCCATGGAATCGGCGTTCGGCAAGCTGCAGGGCAATTTCGACGTCGTCCGCTCGATGGTGTCGCTGGCCGCCGACGGCCGCCGCCGCGCCTGGGCCGAGGGCGAACTGATCGCCGCGCTCAAGATCATCGATTCCGGCGAGGTCACCCGCGAGCAGCTGAAAGGCTCGTGGGCCGGGGCCATGGGCCAGACCCAGTTCATCCCATCGAGCTACCGCGCCACGGCCGTCGATTTCGACGGCGACGGCAAGCGCGACATCTGGGGCTCGGACGCCGACAGCCTGGCCTCGGCCGCCAACCTGCTCGCCCATGGCGGCTGGAAGCCGGGCGTGGGCTGGGCCAAGGAAGTGATCCTGCCGACCGGCTTCGACTATTCGGTCACCGAGGTCGAGAAGCAGCTCCCCGCCTGGTGGGAAGCCAAGGGCGTGCGCCGCGCCGACGGCCTGCCCTGGACGCCTCAGGACGCGGCCTCGCCGGCCATGCTGATCCTGCCCTCGGGGGCGGCCGGCCCCGCCTTCCTGGCCCTACCGAACCATTTCGCCATCCGCACCTACAACAACTCGACGTCCTACGCCCTGGGCATCGGCCTCTTGGCCGACCGCTTCGCCGGCGGCGGGCCGCTGGTCACGCCCTGGCCGGTCGAGACGCCGCTGAACATGGCCGACCGCATGGCCGCCCAGATCGCCCTGGCCCGCGTCGGCTTCAATCCCGGACCGGCCGACGGCGTCATCGGCGCCGGCACCCGCAGGGCCCTGCGCGCCTGGCAGCAGAGCCAGCAACTGCCGGCCGACGGCTACATGTCCAGCGACATGGTCGCGCGGCTCAAGGCCCAGGCGGGGATCACGCCGTAGCGACCTCCATCCAGATCGACCGGCGCTGGCCCGGCGCCAGAACCACGATGCCGGCCTCCCCTTCCCCGAACGGGTTGGGACGGCTGGCGCAGGGCTCGACGCAGTAATAGCCCTCGCCCGGTGGGACGTAGACGTGCAGCCAGCGGCAGTCGGCCGAGGCGGTGACGATGGTGTCGGGTTGGCCCGGAGCGCGCAGCACGGCGCGCTGGTCCCAACCGGTGTAGCAGTGGTCGATCAGGCCATGGCCCTCGACCGGCGCGCCCGCGGCCCAGTCGGCTTCCCACGGTCCCGCGTGGTGCGTGGTCGGCAGGACGTCAGTGTCGATCAGCCAGACCCCGTCATTGGTCGCCGTCAGGGTCTCGCCCTTGCGGCGCGGAAAGTAAGGGTGGAAGCCCAGCCCCGCCGGCATCGGCGCGTCCCCGGTGTTGGTCACCGAGAGCTCGGCGCGAAAGCCGGTCTCGCCGACCATGAACCGCTGCTCGGCGCGGTAGGCCCACGGCCAGGCGTCGGGGGCGTGCGCATAGGACAGCACCGCCTCGCCGTCCTCGGCCTTCTCGACCGTCCAGGCCGCGCGCCAGCCCTGGCCGTGCAGGGCGTGCGGGTGATCGCCCAGGTTGGGCGGGAGCACGATCGCCTGCCCCTCGAACGTGAAGCGGCCGTTCGGGATGCGATTGCAGAACGGAACCAGCGGGAAGCTGGCCGTGAACAGGGCGTCGATCGCGCCCGCCGCCATCGGCCGCAGCACGTCGCGACCGGCCACGGTGAAGGCGGCGATCGCGCCGCCAACCTCGGGGGCGAGCGTGAGGCGGGCCGGGCCCTTCTCGATGACGGTCATGCGCGGCGTCTCCGACTGAGGTAGCGGTCTCACTGCCTTGCGCGCCCCGTCGACGCAAGGTCAACTGCGGCCATGGTCCAGACCCTTTCCGCGAAAGAGGCGCGGCGCATCGCGCTGGCGGCTCAGGGCTTCGGACGCCCGCGTCCCGCCGCGCCGGGCAAACGCCAGCTGCTGTCCACGATCGAGAGCCTGGGCGTCGTCCAGATTGATTCGGTGAATGTGGTCTCGCGCTCGCACTACCTGCCGCTGTTCTCGCGCCTGGGCGCCTATGACCGCGCGCTGCTGGAGGACCTGGCCTGGGGTCGCAAGCCAGCCCTGGCCGAATACTGGGCGCACGAAGCCTCGCTGACGCCGCTCTCCACCCATCCCCTGCTGCGCTGGCGCATGCAGGACGCCTGCGACGGCGTCGGGGTCTGGAAGAACGTCGCCAAGTTCCTGCGCAACCACGCCGACTTCATCGACCAGGCCCTGGCGACGGTGGCCGAGCGCGGCCCGCTGGCGGCTTCGGAGCTGGGCATGGGCGCCAAGGGCGAAGGCGGCTGGTGGGGCTGGAGCCAGGGCAAGCACGCCATGGAGTGCCTGTTCTGGACCGGCCGCCTGACCACCGTCACCCGGCGCGGCAGTTTCGAGCGGGTCTACGGCCTGCCCGAGCGGGTGCTGCCCAAGGCGATCCTCGACACCCCGACACCCGACAGGGCCGAGGCCTGTCGCGCGCTGCTGAAGATCTCGGCCCGGGCCATGGGCGTGGCGACCGAGCGTGACCTGCGCGACTATTTCCGCCTCTCGCTCGCCGACGCCCGCGATGGGGTCGCGACCCTGGTCGCCGACGGGACGCTGGAACAGGTCGCCGTGAAGGGCTGGGACCAGCCGGCCTATCTGTGGCCCGCCGCGCGCCGCCCGCGCGCGATCAAGGCCCGCGCCCTGCTCTCGCCGTTCGACAACCTGATCTGGTTTCGCGAGCGGACCGAGCGGATGTTCGGCGTCCGCGTGCGGCTGGAGATCTACACCCCGGCCCACAAGCGCACCCACGGCTACTATGTCCTGCCCTTTCTTCAGGACGAGGCGATCACGGCGCGGGTGGACCTCAAGGCCGACCGCAAGGCCGGCAAGCTGCTGGTGCTGGCCGCCCACGCCGAACCGGGCGCGGACGGCGACACCGCCGCCCTGCTTGCGGGCGAACTGGCCTTGATGGCCTCCTGGCTCGGACTATCCGGCGTGGAAGTTCGCGCCTCGGGCGATCTGGCCCCCGATCTGGGTGCGATCGTCCGGGTTCCAACCTGATTGGCCGGTCGACCTGACTGTAAAGCATTGTAAAAATGCCGCCCAAAGTCGAGCGAACAAGGGCGGGGCAAGGTAGAGATGAATGGCTGGTCGCCTGCTCGTCGCCCCACCGACAGCGAGCTTCCCGCGGCGCGTCCCGCTCCCCCGCGGGGCGCGCCACCTCCCAGTGTAATGGACCAAATGAAAGTCGCCCTGCTCGACGACGATCAAAGCCACAACGCCCTCGTGGCATCGGTTCTCGACCCGGCCGGCTTCGTCTGCACCAGCTTCACCCAGCCGTCGCGCTTCCTGGCGGAATTGCGCAAGCAGACGTTCGACCTGGTGATCCTGGACTGGAACATGCCGGAGCTGTCGGGGGTCGAGACCCTGAGGCTGCTGCGCGAGGATCCGGCCACGGCGCCGCCGGTGCTGCTGCTGACCAGCCGCTCGGTCGAGGCCGACCTGGTCGCGGGCCTGAACGCCGGCGCCGACGACTACATCGTCAAGCCGCTGCAGCCGCAGGTGCTGCTGGCCCGCGTCAACGCCGTGGTGCGGCGCATCCACCGTCCCCCCGTCCAGCCGCAGACCGAGCAGCATGGCCAGTATCGCCTCGACCCCGGCGCCCAGACCGCCAGCTGGGGCGGCCATGTCGAGGCCCTGACGCCCAAGGAATTCCAGCTGGCGTCCCTGCTGTTCAACAATCTGTCCCGTCCGCTGTCGCGCGAATATCTGCTGCGCCGGATCTGGGGCCAAAGGCCCGATCTCGAGACCCGCACCCTCGACGCCCACGTCTCACGCCTGCGGGCCAAGCTGCATCTTCGTCCCAGCAACGGTTTCCGACTGAGCACGGTCTACGGTTTCGGTTATCGTCTGGAAGCCTGCGAGCCCGAGACGGCGGAAGCAATCGCGGGCGGGGGAGACTAAGAGCATGCGCAAGGCTGTGGGGGCGGGCCTGATCCTGGTGTCGATGCTGGGAGCGGGAGGCGCGAACGCGCAGGCGCGCGGCGCCGCGCCGGCCGAGCCCCCGGTCGCCTATGTGGTCAAGCCGGGCGACACCCTGATCGGCCTGGGCCGCGCCTATCTGACCAGGCCCGGCGATTATCGCGTGGTGCAGAGGACCAACCGCGTCCAGCAGCCCAAGCGCCTGCGCCCCGGCTCGCAGCTGAGCATCGACCCCAATCTCCTGAAGTCGACGCCGATCGCGGCCAGCCTGTCGGCCTTCACCGGCCCGGTCTTCGTCGAGACGGGCGGCCAGCGCGTTCCGGCCAGGATCGGGATGCCCCTGGCCGAGGGCCAGGTCGTGATCACCGGCGCCAACGCCTTCGTCACCTTCGAGATGGAGGATGGTTCGCGCGTCACCCTGCCGTCCAACACCAGCGTGCGGATCACCCGCCTGCGCCAGGTGCTGATCAACAACGCGCCCCAGCGGGTCTTCCAGCTGGACCAGGGCCGAAGCGCGATCTCGGCCACCCCGACCCAGAATCCGGCCGGCCGGTTCGAGGTTCGCACGCCCGTCTCGGTCTCGGCCGTGCGCGGCACCGAGTTCCGGGTCGGCGCCGACGGCGAGAAGGCCCAGACCGAGGTGCTGAAGGGCGCGGTGGGGGTCGACGCCGGCGCGGCGGCGACCAGCGCTCCGCCCGTCCCGGCCGGCTTCGGCGTCAGCGCCACGGCCGGCGGCGTCAGCGCTCCGGTCAAGCTTCTGCCCGCTCCGAAGCTGGGCGCGGGCGGCCAGAACCAGGGTGACAAGACCGTCCGCTTCGCCGTCGAGCCCCTGACCGGCGCCGCCGCCTATCGCCTGCAGCTGTCGCGCGACGCCGGCTTCGTCGACATCTTCGCCGAGGCCACGACGCCGACGCCCGCCGCCGACTTCGGCGAGGTCCCGAACGGCACCTACTTCGTCCGCCTGACGGCGCTGGACGCCGGCGGCCTGGAAGGCTTCCCCGGCGACTACAGCTTCGATCGCGACCTCGACACCCTGGACGCCGCCGCGCCGGGCGACGTGCGCGAGGGCAAGCACCGCAAGTTCCTGTTCCGCTGGAGCTCGGCTGGCGACGGCGCGCGCAACTACCGCTTTCAGCTGTTCGCCCAGGGCGACGCCAAGGTTCCGCTGGTCGACCAGCCGGGTCTGTCCGAACCGCAACTGACCCTGACCGACCTGCCGCCCGGGACCTATGGCTGGCGAGTCGCCGCCGTGCGCTTCAAGGACGGCGCGGTGACCGAGAAGGTCGGGCCCTTGCAGACCCTGCAGATCGGCAAATGACCCCCTCGAGCGCCAGGCGAACCGGCCGGCTGCTCTCGTGGCTGCTGGTGGCGATCGTCTCCAGCCTGGCGTTCGCCGTCTTCGCGCTGGTCCCGCCCAAGCGCGTCGACGACGTGCTGTACGACGTGCTGGTCCGCGCCAACGGCCGTCCGGCCGACAGCTCGATCCTGATCATCGACATCGACGACCGCAGCCTGGCGCGGCTGGGCGCTTGGCCCTGGTCGCGCGAGGTTCACGCCGCCATGGTCGATCGGCTCAGCGCGGACGGGGCCAAGACCATCGTCTATGACGTGCTGTTCAGCGAGCCCTCGCCCGATCCCACCCACGACCGGGCTCTGGGCCAGGCGATCGCGCGGTCTGGGAGGGTCTATCTGCCCCAGTTCCTGCAGGAGGGCGGCGGCGGCTCCCCCCCGCGCGTGGTCGGCTCGATCCCCGAGATCGCCCGGGGCGCGGCCGGCGTGGGCCTGGCCCATGTCCGCTTCGACGACGACGGCGTGGTGCGCCGCATGGCGCCGTTCGAGATCAACGGCCCGAACCTCAGCGCCGACCTAATGACCGTGGTCCATCGCGCCACCCGCGCCCCGGGCGGACGCGATCCGACCCGGAGCCCCGACGAGACCCTGCTGATCCCGTTCGCGGGCCCGCCGTCGATCTACAGGCATGTCAGTTTCGCGAGCGTGCTGGACGGCGAAGTTCCGCCGTCGCTGATCGCCGGCCGCACGGTGTTGGTGGGCCTGACCGCGCCGGGGCTAGGCCCCGCCTTCCCGACGCCGGTCACGCCCGACGCCGCCAGCATGACCGGGGTGCAGCTGCAGGCCAGCATCCTGGACGGCCTGCGCAGCGGCCTGATGATCAAGCCGGCCGGCCCCACGGGCCGCATCGCCTTCAGCCTGGCGCTGCTGTGGCTGCTGATGATCGGCTTCCTGGTGCTGTCGCCGCGCGCCAACCTGGTGCTGACGATCGGCCTGTGCCTGGTGGGCCTGGCCTATTCGGCGGCGATGTTCTGGCTGGGCCACGTCTGGCTGTCGCCGATCACCACGGTGATCGGGCTGAAGCTGGTCGCCCTGGTCTGGGGCTGGGCCCAGCTGGGTCAGGTCAACGACCTAATCACCCGGGAGCTGACCCGGGCGCGCGGCATCGTGCGCGGCCGCGGCGCGGCGCCCAAGGACACCGCCAAGGAGTTCGAAGGCGACCCTACCACCCGCCAGGCGCTCAGCCTGGGCGAGGCCATCACCCGCATCGACGACCTGCGCCGCTTCTCGGCCGACGCCCTGTTCAGCCTGCCCGACGCCACACTGGTGGCCGATCCGCGCGGCCGGGTGATCGCCGCCAACGCCGCGGCCCAGGCCCTGTTCAAGCCCGCCAAGACCACGCTGCACGGCGCGTCCCTGGCCGACCTGATGAACCTCCTGGAGCCGCTGGGCCGCCGCTTCGAATTGGACTGGCCGCCCGACACCCACGAGGCGACGGACCGGCTCGAGCCGATCGACCTTCACCTGCCCGACGGTCGCGCCTATCAGCTGCAGACCGTGTTCCGCCGCGACGAGCATGGCGCCGCCGCCGGCTGGATCGTCCGCCTGGCCGACATCTCGATCCTGACCGCCGCCATGCGCCAGCGCGAGCAGGCCCTGCAGCTCCTGACCCACGACATGCGCTCGCCGCAGACCTCGATCCTGGCCCTGCTGGCCACGACCCCGGACGTCCCGCCCGAGCTGGCCGCGCGCATCACCGCCTACGCCAAGCGCACCCTGGCCCTGGCGGACGGCTTCGTGCAGCTGGCGCGGGCCGAGGTTACCCCGGTGTCGCTGGAGCCGGTCGATCTGGTCGATGTGGCCGTCGAGGCCATCGATGAGGTCTGGCCGCAGTCGGCGCAGCGCAAGATCAAGATCCAGCAGGTCGGCGACGACATGCCCTTGATGGTGCTGGGCGATCGCGGGGTCCTGGCCCGCACCCTGGTCAACCTGTTGGGCAATGCGGTGAAGTATAGCCCCGAGGGCTCGACCATCACCGTCACCCTGTCCGAACAGGCTTCCCCCAGCGGCCCGACGGCCAATGTCGCCATCGCCGACCAGGGCCCCGGCTTTTCGCGCGAGGAGGCGGCCACCGCCTTCCGGCCGTTCCAGCGGTTCGAGCGTCCGGGGCACGACCTGGCCGCCAACGGCGTGGGCCTGGGCCTGGCGTTCGTGCACGCCGCCGTCGCCCGCCATGGCGGCGAGGTCTCATGCCGCAGCGAGCCCGGCGTCGGGGCGGAGTTCACCGTCCGCCTGCCGCGCCATGGCGGGCTGGGCGGCCAGTTCCAGGAGCCCTATCCGATCAGCGCCAAGCGCTGATCGCGGGCCTTCAGGTCTTGATCTTGCCGGCGGGCGCCTGCAGCGCCTGGACCAGCTGGTCGGCCACGGCGTCCGCCTCGGCCTTGCGGACGCGGATCGACGACCAGGCCAGGGTCTTGCCGGTCTTGGCGTCCAGGACGGCCAGGGTCACGGTGCGGGCCGGGGCGTCGCCCCCCCAGATCTTCCACCAAGGACGACGTTCGGCCTGGCTGCGCCAGGCGTTGGTCTCCAGGGTCCCGACGGCGCTGGAGACGCCCACCGTGTTCGGCGCGATCGCCACCCCGACCTGGACCAGATAGGCGGGCGCGCCGGCCGCGACGCCGCCCGCTTCGCCGCGAAGCCGGCCGATGGCTCGCGCCTGCACCGCCTTGGCGAAGGTCGCGTCCTCGCCGTCGGCCTGGCTGGCGTAGGCGGCCACCGCCGCGCCCCTCAGCCCGGCGACATCCCCCTGCCCCACCGCGCGCGGCGCGGCGCAGGCGCCCAGCGTCAAGAGGCCGGCCGCAGCCAGCGCCAGAGTGCATGCGCGCATGATCATTCGCCCCGATAAGCCCCGTCGCGCCGGAAGATAGCGCCGCTCGCGCCGTCGGTCACGTCAGCCAGTAGCCCAAGGCCGCGCCGGCCAGCACGATGAACAGCCAGACCAGCGCCGCCAGTCCGATCGCCAGCAACAAAGGAGAATAGCGACGACGACGGCTCGTCGGCCGTGGTCGCAGCATCGCGCTGGCCTTGTCCATATACCGCGCTCCCTAGCCGCGTTGCGGTAAGGTTAAGGGCAAGGCTCTTAGCGCTGCCAGAGGGGCCGGCTCGATTTTACAATGGATTACAATATCGGCATGCGCCGGAGCCGGACGATCTACGGCCGGATCCGGCGGATGACGCCTCGCGACGGCGCCGCGCAAGACGGCGCCGGCCGCCCGCAACCGCCGCGACATTTCGCCACACAAATGCAACCGGTCGACGTCAGTCCGCCGTGACACGCGCAAAGAATTGTGACGCCAAGCCGGAGAAACGCCGCTATTCGACCCTCCGCGCGCCTTTTCGAGGCCGCGACCGCGCTTTATCAGCCGGTGGAAGGCGGATGGGAGCCGGGCGAACAAACGATCGTCTTTCCGCCAAAAAGATGGATAGTGCTGCCCCTTGCGAGGGGCGGCGATTGGCGGATGTGGGTGATCTTTTGAGCGTTGCGGGCTCGGACAAGGCCGCTCTGCTGGGCCTGTACGAGGAAAAGCGCGCCCATCTGGTGCGCTTCTTCGCCGCGCGCCTAGGGTCCCGCGCCGAAGCCGAGGATCTGGTGCAAGACCTCTATATTCGCATCAGCGGCATGGAGACGCTGGGGCCGGTCGACAATCCCTCGGCCCTCCTCCACCGGATCGGTTCGAACCTGATGCTGGACCGTCTGCGCAGCCAGAAGCGCGCCGGAACCCGCGACAGTGACTGGCGCGACGCAAACACGACGGTCGTGGCCGGTCACGAGGTCGCCGACGAACCGACCGCCGAAGAGGTCGTCGCGGGGCGTCAGCGGCTGAAGGCCCTGGTCGAGGCGGTCGAGGACCTTCCCGAAAAGACCCGGCAGGCTTTCCAGTTGCACAAGCTGGACGGCCACAGCCACGCAGAGACCGCTCGACGCATGGGCATCAGCGTCAGCACGGTGGAAAAACACATAAGCGCCGCTCTTAAGGCACTGACGAGGCGGCTGCGGTGATTTATGCGGTTGCACATGGGGGACGATGCTACACGGCGACGTCTACGTTCAGGGGGATGATGGATCCTCGTCGGAGCAACGCCGGATGAGCCGGTCAGCGCAACATCTGCAGGAGGCGGCCGACTGGCTGACCCGACTGCAGCGGTCGGAGGTCGACGAGACCGACTGGCTGGCGTTTGACGCCTGGCTCAGCGAGCCCGGTGCGCAGGAAGCGTATGACGCCATCCAGGCCGTCGACGAGGAGATCTTCCAGCGGGGTCCGGCCGTGCGGGGGGCATTGGCCGAACCCAGGCGCGCCGCGGCGAAGCGGACGTTCTCGATCGACTGGCGCTGGCTGGGCGGTCTGGGCGCGGCCGGCGCCGCGGCGGCCGTCGCCATCGTGGTCGCGCCGTGGGGCGAACTGCTGCCCCAGCCCGATACGCTGTACGCCACCGCCAAGGGCGAAAGCCGCGCCATTCAGCTGGCCGACGGCAGCCACATCGACCTGAACACCGACTCGCATCTGTCGGTGCGCCTCGACAAGGAGGCCCGTCGCGTCACCGTGCACGACGGCCAAGCCCTTTTCGACGTGGCGCACGATGTTCGGCGCCCGTTCCTGATCACCGCCGGCGACGAGACCGTGCGGGTGGTCGGCACCAAGTTCGACGTCCGCCGCCGCGATGGCCAGCTGACCGTCACCGTGCTGCGCGGTCTGGTCGAGGTCTCGACCGACGGCGAGGACGCTCCGGTCCGCCTGCGTCCCGGCCAGATGCTGGAGCATGCCGAAGGCGCTTCCGGCGTCGTCGTCCGCACCGTGGCGGCCGAGGATCAGGTCGGCTGGCGCTCGGGACGGCTGATCTATCGCGACCAACCTCTGAGCCGCATTGTCGGCGACATGAACCACTATTTCGACCGGCCGCTTCGCCTCGAGGGTGAAAGGACGGCCGATCTCAAGTTCTCCGGCGTATTGATCGTGGATAGTCAGGATGCGATGGTTCGCCGCCTGACCAGCCTGATGCCGCTTTCCGCGACGCCGACCGATGACTCGATTGTCCTGCGCGGAAAGAGCTCCGCGCAAAACTGACGCTTATGCGCGAGCCCGATCCTGAGACGGGCTGGTCTTCTCGTCGCCGCCAGCATTCTGGGTCTGGGCGTTAGCGGCCCTGAAGCGGCCGCGGCCACCGCGCGCGCGCGGCTGGACATCCGCAAGCCGACCATCGCCGAAACTTTGATCGAGCTGGGCGTGCGCATGGGCGTCACGATCGGCGGAGTCGAAGCCTGCAAGGGGCCGGGCGTGCCGCTGATCGGAACCTTCGACCTGCGCCAGGCCCTGGACCGGGCGACCCTGGGCAAGGGTTGCGTCTACGCCTTCGTCGACGCCAGGACCGTCCGCCTGTCGCCCGCCCGTGTCGTTCCGCCCCGGCCGCCGGTCGTCGCGCGCGCCACGGTCGCCGCGCCGGAACCGGTCGCGCCCCTGGCGCCGCTGATCATCAACGCCGGCAAGCGCTCGCCGCGCCTGGGCAGCCTGCCGGGCGGCGTCAGCGTGATCGGCTCGCCGCAACTGCAGGACACCGGCGTCGGCGAGACGGGCTCCGTCGCCCGCCAGACCGCCGGCTTCATCACCACCAACCTGGGCGCGGCGCGCAACAAGATCCTGCTGCGCGGCCTGTCGGACGGCACCTTCACGGGCCGGACCCAGTCGACGGTCGGCACCTATCTCGACGACGTGCCGGTCAACTACAACGCGCCCGACCCGGACCTGCGGCTGATCGACGTCGATCGGGTCGAGGTGCTGCGGGGCCCGCAGGGCGCGCTGTACGGTGGCGGTTCGCTGTCTGGAATCTATCGCATCGTCACCCGCCAGCCGGAGCTGGGGCGCTATTCGGCCTCGATCGGCTCGACCGCCGCGACGACCGAATCCGGCTCGCGAAGCTATCGGATCGAGGGCGTGGTCAATGCGCCGATCGGCCAAAAGTCGGCGGCGCGGGCGGCCCTCTATCACGATGTCGACGGCGGCTATCTGGACGACGTCAATCTGCGTCTGTCCAATGTCGACAAGACCACGCGCCGCGGCGGCCGCGCGTCCTGGCGCCTCGACCTGGGCGATTGGCGGGTCAGACTGGGGGCGGCGGTCCAGAACGTTTCGTCCAAGGACACCCAGTACGTCACCCTGGCCCCGGGCGGGCCGCGCCGCGCCAACCAGGTGCGCGAGACCCATCGCAACCGCCTGGCCGAGAGCTCGCTGAAGGTCAGCGGCTCGGGCGACTGGGGCCAGCTGGAATCGGTGACCGGCTATGTCACCCACCGCTACGCCAGCCGCTACGACGCCACCCTGGCCCTGACCGAATTCGCCGAACAGGCTCTGGAGCTGGGCCTGTACGACGAGTCCGCGCGCGTCCGGATGGCCGTGCAGGACCTGATCTACACCGCCCCCGAAATCGGCCGCCTGCGCTGGATGGTCGGCGGCTTCCTGGCGACCAGCATCGAGGAAGGCGACGCCGATCTGCGCGCCCGTTCGGGCGCCGTCACCCGCAGCTACTACGATGAGGACCGCAAGGATCGGCTGAACGAATACGCCCTCTATGGCGAAGCGACCTATGACCTGGGCGCCGGCTGGAAGGTCGCCCTGGGCGGGCGGTCGTTCAAGACCACGGTCCACACGCGCTCATACGTCACCGCGCCCTATCCCGGCACCTCGCGCGACATGGACCGCGAGGCCTCGTTCAGCGGCTTCTCGCCCAAGGTCTCGATTCAGCGCGACCTGGCGGGGGGCGGACTGATCTACGCCCTCACCTCAGAGGGCTATCGGGCCGGCGGCTTCAACTCTGGCGGCCTGGTCACCCCCAGCGAAGCGCGACGGACCTTCCGGCCCGATCACCTGCGCAATTACGAAGTCGGCGCGACGCTCAATCCGTTCGGCGGCCGGGTGAACCTGCGGGCGGCGCTGTTCTATGACGACTGGCGCAACATCCAGACCGACCAGTATTTCGGCTCGGGCCTGTCCTACACCGCCAATATCGGCGACGGCCGCAACCAGGGCCTGGAGATCGAAGCCGCCTGGCGCGCTACGACGCACCTGACCGTCAGCGGCAACGCCCTGTTCAACGAACCCAAGCTGACGCGGATCGAACCCGGCTACGGCATCACGGAAAGCGCCAGCCTGCCCGGCGTGCCCGACGTCTCCTTCGGCAGCCTGGTGACCTATCAGCGCCCGATCACCGCCACCGCCTCGCTGATGCTGACCGCCGAGACCGGCTATATCGGCGAGTCGCGCCTGACCTTCGATCCGCGCTATTCGCCATCGATGGGCGGCTACTACACCGGCAAGGTCTCGGCCCAGTTGATGACCGACCGATGGCGCGCGGCCCTGTTCGTCAGCAATCCCTGGAACAGCTCCAGCGACACCTTCGCCTACGGCAACCCCTTCAGTTTCGGCCAGGTCCGTCAGGTGACGCCGCAACGACCGCGCACGTGGAGCCTGGCCCTGTCGGCCAATTTCTAGCTGTCCCGGCTGCAACTCTGTTGCAAAGCTTACACATTTCTGACGCTTGAACCGGAGGGCGGGCTCGATCGGCGCCGTCATTCCATCGAGGCGACCGCGGGGGCGTGGTCGTTCGATCGAGGAAACGCCTGATGGCCAAGCTTTCGGCCCTGATCTGCGCTCATAACGAAGAGCAGCGTCTGCACGCCTGCCTCTCGGCCCTGAGCTTCTGCGACGAGATCGTCTTGGTCGCCGACCGCTGCAGCGACGGCACCGAGGCGGTGGCCCGCCAGTACGGCGCCAAGGTGGTGTCGGGCATCTTCCCGATCGAGGGACCGCGCAAGCACGCCGGCATCGCCCGCTGCACCGGCGATTGGATCCTCGAACTGGACGCCGACGAAGGCGTCACGCCCGAGTTCGGCCAGGAAGTTCGCGAGACCATCTCGCGCGCCGACGCCGCCGACTGGTACCAGATCCCGGTCGACAACTATGTCGGCGACCAGCTGGTGCGCCACGGCTGGGGCGGCTCGTTCGGCACCTCTTCGGTGGCCCGCCTGTTCCGTCGCGGCCACAAGTCGTGGAAGGCCGAGCGCGTCCATCCGGGCGCCAAGCTGGAAGGCCGGTTCGGCGGTCGCCTGACCCAGCCGATCCAGCACAGGGTCGACGAGGACATCCCCGACATGTTCGCGCGGCTGGGCCGCTACACCGCCCTGCGCGCCCAGGATCTGGCCGACAGCGGCAAGATCAAGGGTATCGGTGACGACGCGTTCCGCGGCGTGCGCCGGTTCTTCAAGTGCTACGTCTCGCGCAAGGGCTGGAAGGAAGGCGAACTGGGCTTCCTGATCTCGCTGATGGCGGCCCTGTATCCGATCCTGTCGAACCTGCAGGCCCGCGAGATCGTGCGCAACCGCGCCAAGGCCGAGGCCGCCGAGCGTCCTGTCGCGGCGCCGCCGCCCGTGCCTCTGCGCCGCGCCGAGGCCGCCCAGTAGGACCGCCAGCGATGGCGCGCCTGCCGCTCGTCTTTCAGTTGGCGCTGGGCTCCGAGCTGAAGCTCTGGGCCAAGGCCGGCCGCGCGCCTGTGCTGTGGTGGCGCGACGATGATGCGCGCGGCCCGACCGGCGCGCTGGAGCAGCTGCTGACCCTGGCCCGCCGTCACCGAGCCCCGCTGACCCTGGCGGCCATCGCTGGGCCGCACCTGACGGACCTGGTCCGCCGGATGGAGACCGAGCCCGGCGTCGAGATCGCCGTTCACGGCTTCAAGCACGTCAACCGCCAGCCCGAGGGCCAAGGCTTCGGCGAGATCATCGACAGCGACGAGGTCGAGTGGGTCCGCGCCCAGCTGCGCGCCACGGTCATGGCCTTCCACCGCGCCGGCGTGGCCCCGACCCTGTTCGTGCCGCCGTGGAACAATCTGCGGCCGCAGCTGATCGCCGCCCTGCCCGACTCGCCGCTACGAGCGGTCTCGGGCTTCGACGGGGCCACGGGCGTCGACGGCGGCGTGGCGCGACTGGACGCGCATCTGGATGTGCTGCGCTGGAAGGACGGCGCCCGCTTCCGGGGGACGTGGAAGTTCCTGAGCCGCATGCGCCGCCTGCTGAAGCAGCGTCGCCTAGCCGGCCAATGGGACGAGCCGATCGGGATCCTGACCCATCACCTGGATCACGACCACGCTACGTGGCTGTTCCTGGAACGGTTCCTGGCGCTGTTTCCGGTCCGCGCGCGCGCCGACCTGATGGCCAAGGCTGCGACGGAGCCGACCGCGCTCAGCGCCTAGGCTATGGGCTTTAAGCCGGTTCGGGACGGTCCCGCAGGCATTCGCCGATGGCGCGGAAGCAGCCAGGTATGCCGAGCGCGCCCATGAACGACATGGCCACGGCGCAGACCAGCATGATCGGTTGGAAGATGCGCATCGGGAATCTCCACGCGGCGTTCGTCGAGGGCACTGTGCCGAAGTTGTAAGACGGAACCTTGACGGTTGTTCCGCTCGCGAATGAAAAAATTCAGGGTGCGGCGTTTTTGCCGCCATCCTTCCCATGGTCGTAAGCGACCCGCGCCGCCTCGATGCGGTCCAGCTTGGCGTATAGCGGCGCCCAGTCGTCCTCGGCGGCGATTGGGGCCCACAGGGCTTCGACCTCGTCGATCAGCAGCTCCTCGGGCTCGGCTTTCTGGAAGGCCGGATCGGCCAGCCGCTCGGGGCGGTCCGGCTCGAACGCGGCCAGTTTCCGCCGGAAATCCACGAAGACCTCGGATCCGTAGAGGTTGGCCCGCGGTCCCGCCAGCGCCCGCGCTTCCGAGGCCGCCCCGCCGAACCAGTCGAAGAAGAACGGCTCCCAGCGCAGGGCGTCGCCCCCTTCGGCCAAGGCGCGGAACGCGCTGTTGACCAGTTCGACATCGGCCTCGTCGCCCCGGCTCTTCACGGCCAGCCGGTCCAGCATCGCGCCGCGCAGGGCCACGCGATAGGCGTCCGAAAAGCCGTTCAGCGCCGCCAGCAGCCCGGCCTGGTCGCTGACCAGGGTCAGGCAGGCGGCCAGCTGCTGCAGGTTCCAGAACACCGCCTCGGGCTGGCGGCCGAAGCTGTAGAGCCCCGAATGGTCGAAATAGGCGGCCGTGAAGTTGGGATCATTGCGGGGCAGGAAGCGCCAGGGCCCGTAGTCGAAGCTCTCGCCCGTCACGACCATGTTGTCGGTGTTCAGCACCCCGTGCACGAAACCCGCCGCCATCCAGCGGGCCAGCAGCCGTGCGCTGGCGGTCACGGTCGCCTCGAGCAAGGCCGTCGGCCGATCGGCGGCGCCGGCCAGGTGCGGGTAATAGGTCTCGACGACATGGTCGACCAGCTGGGCGATCAGGTCGCGCTGGTCGAAATAGGCCAGGCGCTGGAAGGTCCCGAAGCGGATATGGCTGTGCGACAGCCGGGTCAGCACCGCCGAGCGGGTCGGGCTGGGCTCGTCGCCCCGCACCAGGGCCTCGCCGGTCTCGACCAGCGAGAAGGCCCGCGAGGTCGGCACGCCCAGGGCCTCCAGCATCGAGGCGGCCAGGATCTCGCGGACGCCGCCTTTCAGGGTCAGACGGCCGTCGCCCGACCGTGACCAAGGCGTCTGGCCCGAACCCTTGGTGGCCAGATCCAGCAAGCGCCCGTTCTTGCCTGAAGATGAGTCCCGCTCGCGCAGCTGGGCGAACAGGAAGCCGCGCCCGTCGCCCAGGTCGGGGTTGTAAACCCCGAACTGGTGGCCGTGATAGCGCATGGCCAGCGGGACCGGCTGGTTGTCGGGCAGCGGCTCGAAACGGCCGAAATGGCGGAGCCAGTCGGCGTCGCTCAGCCCCTCCAGCCCGACGCTCGCCGCCGCGCGATCGTTCCGGAAGCGGAGGATCGTCTCGGGAAAGTCGGCCGCCTCCACCGGATCGGCGAAGTCGCGTCCCAGGGTGTGGAAGCGCGGATCGGGGCGATAGGCTGGCGACAAGGTCATGGCGGGGAATGTGGCGTCGCGGCCACGCGCCGCAACCCTTATTCGAATTTTGATAACGCTCAAAAGCCGTGTCGCTTCCAGGCCACAGGGTGGCCCAGGACCGTTTTGCCGCAAGGGTTTTCTCTTGCCGAAACGCCAAGCGGCGCCTAACCCTTCACTATCCATTCGAACAATCGTTCGACGGACCAACGAAAAACAAGCCGGGGGCGGGCAAGCGCTTTCGGCCACAACGAACCGAGGTAGGAAATGCGCTTCACCCAGGTGCTTTGCGGCACTGCGTCCGCTGTTGTCCTCGCCGGTCTTGGCGCTTCGAGCGTCGCGCAGGCTCAGGAAGCCGACTCCCAGACCATCGACAGCATCATCGTCACCGCCCAGAAGCGGGAACAGAACCTGCAGGACGTGCCGGTGGTGGTCACCGCCGTCGGCGCCAAGCTGCTGCAGGACACCGGCGTCAGGGACATCAAGGACCTGACGATCCTGACCCCCGGCCTGACCGTCACCTCGACCTCGTCGGAGGCTTCGACCACCGCCCGCGTGCGCGGCGTCGGCACCGTCGGCGACAATCCGGGCCTGGAGAGCTCGGTCGGCGTGGTGATCGACGGCGTCTACCGCCCCCGCAACGGCGTCGGCTTCGGCGACCTGGGCGAGATGGAGCGCATCGAGGTGCTGAAGGGCCCGCAGGGCACCCTGTTCGGCAAGAACACCTCGGCCGGCGTCATCAACGTGGTGACCAAGGAGCCCGAGTTCGGCTTCGGCGCCAACGGCGAACTGACTTTCGGCAACTACAACGCCAAGGGCGCATCGGCCTCCGTCACCGGTCCGCTGTACGAAGACAAGCTGGCCGGCCGCCTGTACGTCGCCGCCCGCAAGCGCGACGGCTACAACGACGTGGTCACCGGCAAGGGGCCGTCGGATCGCGACCAGGACGCCGACCAGAACTTCTACACCGTGCGCGGGCAGCTGCTGTTCGTGCCGGACGACCAGGCCACCTTCCGGGTGATCGCCGACTACAGCCGCCGAGACGAGAACTGCTGCGGCGCCGTGCAGATCCGCACCGGCCCGACCGCCGGCATCCTGGCCCTGGTCTCGGGCCAGACGACGCCGCTGGCGACCACCGCCGATCCGTTCAAGCGCGTGGCCTATTCCAACCGCGGCGCGCCGGCCAAGATCGTGGACAAGGGCGTCTCGCTGCAGGGCGACATCGACCTGCCGTTCGGCAGCCTGACCAGCATCTCGGCCATCCGCAACTGGCGCACCGACAACGGCCAGGACGCCGACTTCTCGACCGCCGATCTCGTCTATCGCAACAAGGACGGCACGAACTATTCGGAGTTCACGACCTATACCCAGGAACTGCGCCTGGCGGGCAAGACCGACAAGTTCGACTGGCTGGTCGGCGCCTTCCTGGCCGACGAGCGCCTGGCGACCCGCACCAACTTCCTCTACGGCAACGACTACGAGCAGTATCTGGGCCGCCTGCTGTCGCGCTCGGCCGCCAACCCGGCGGGCGTGGCCAACTTCATCGGCGTGCTGCTGAACCGCGCGCCGAACACCTCGTACGTCGGCGGCCAGGGCATCCGTGACCGCTATGACCAGCGCGCCAAGACGATCGCCCTGTTCACCAACGACACCTGGCACGTGACCGACGCGTTCGAGATCACCGCCGGCCTGCGTTACACGTCGGAAGAAAAGAAGCTCGCCACCTACCAGACCAACACCGACGGCGGCGTCGCCTGCGGCACGGCCCTGTCGGCCGCCGGCCAGGCCCGCATCGCCGGTGTCCTGACTCCTGGGATCGTAGCGAGCAATCCCAGCGCCACGCCGGCGCAGATCGCTGCGGCGGTTGGAACGGCGACGTCTACCGTCATCGGCAACCTCTGCCTGCCCTGGGCCAACCCGCTGTTCAACGGCCGCGGCACGCAGCAGCAGCGGACGGACAAGGAGTGGAGCGGCACCGTCAAGGCCTCGTACCGCTTCTCGCCGCAGGTGTTCACCTACGCCTCGTTCGCCCGCGGCTACAAGGGCGGCGGCTTCAACCTGGATCGCACCCAGTCGTCGAACGGCCTGCCTTCGGGCGCGGCCGGCGTGCTGCCCATCTACGACACCTCGTTCCCGGCGGAGTTCGTCGACAGCTACGAAATCGGCATCAAGAACACCCTGTTCAACCGCACGGTGCTCTTCAACGTCAGCGGCTTCTATCAGAAGTTCACCGACTTCCAGCTGAACACCTTCCTGGGCACCTCGTTCGTGGTCCGCTCGATCCCCGAAGTGAAGTCCAAGGGCGTCGACGCCGACTTCCTGTGGTTCACCCCAATCAAGGGGCTGATGGTCCAGAGCGGCTTCACCTACGCCCTGACGGAATACGGCGACCAGGCGATCCCCAACGACCCGGGCAACGCCCTGGCCCTGCTGCCGGGCAGCCGCATGTCGCTGGCCCCGAAGTACTCGGCCTCGGGCTCGCTGACCTATGAGACCCCGGTCGGCGACGGTCTGAAGGCCCGCTTCAACATCGGCGCGAAGTACTCCTCGTCGTACAACACCGGCTCGGATCTGTTCCCGCCGAAGGTCCAGAAGGCCTTCACCGTCGTGAACGGCCGCGTGGCTCTGGGTTCGGCCGACGACCGCTGGACCGTCGAGCTGTGGGGCCAGAACCTGTTCAACGAGAAGTACTATCAGGTGGCCTTCAACGGCACCCTGCAAGGCTCCTCGGGCCTGTCGGCCACCCAGCCGACCTACAACGCGGCCCTGGACACCATCACCTACGACGCGTTCCTGGGCGCGCCGCGCACCTACGGCGTGACCCTGCGCTCGAAGTTCTAAGTCTAGCCGGGAGGGGGAACCGGCGACGCACGCAAAGCGTCGCCGGCTTTCGGAAGAGGGAGGGGCGATCCGGGCGATCCGGGTCGCTCTTTTCTTTTCCGTGCGCGAATGACCACGGCAGGGGTTTTCGAGCGGGCCGCATCACCTCAGCATGCCCCAGGGGATTCGCTTAAGCCTCGGAGCGTGGCCATGAAGACGATCCGCTTCCTCGGAGTCTGGATCTGCCTGGTCCTGGGTCTGGCGCTGGGCGCCTGGAGCCAGAGACCGCCCGCGCCCGTCTCCGCCAGCGCGCCGGCCACGGCCTTCTCGGCCGACCGCGCCATGGCCGACGTCGCCGCCATCGCCAGGAAGCCCCACCCGACCGGCTCGGCCGAGATCGTCCGGGTCCGCGACCATCTGCTGTCGCGGATCAACGGCCTGGGCCTGGAGGTGACGATCCACGTCGGCGAGGGCTTCCGGCCCTATTCCCAGGACGGCCGGGCGTTGGGCGTCGCAGCGGTGCAGAACCTGGTCGGCGTGCTGCCCGGCAAGGACCGCACCCTGCCGGCGATCCTGGTGATGAGCCACTACGACTCGGTCCCCAACTCGCCCGGCGCGGCCGACGACTCCACCGGCGTCGCCGCGGCGCTGGAAATGGCCCGCGCGCTCAAGGCCGATGGGCCGCACGCCCGCGACGTGATTTTCCTGTTCACCGACGCCGAGGAGCCGGGCCTGCTGGGCGCCGACTTCTTCTTCAACCGCGACCCGATGCTGCAGCGCGTCGGCCTGGTGGTGAACATGGAGGCCCGCGGCGACGCCGGCCGCGCCGCCATGTTCCAGACCGGCCCCGGCAACGGCGCGCTGATGGGCGTCTTCGCCCGCGCCGCCAGGGGCCCCTCGGCCAATTCGATGGCCTCGACGGTCTATGAGAAGATGCCCAACGACACCGACTTCACCCATGCGGTGAAGAAAGGACTGCCCGGGCTGAATCTGGCCTTCATCGACGACCAGCTCGGCTATCACACGCCGCTGGCTCGCCCCGACCACCTGGCGCGCGGCAGCTTGCAACACATCGGCGACCAGGCCCTCCCGACCGTCCGCGCCCTGGCTGACGCCCAAACCCTGCCGGCCAAGACCGATAACGCCATCTATTCGGACCTCCTGGGCCTGACCCTGATCAGCTATCCGCCCGTCGTCGGCTGGGGGCTGCTGGCGGTCATCGCCGTGCTGATCGGCTTCACCGCCTGGCGCACCCTGGCCGCCGGCGCCGCCAGCGGCTGGGAGATCGCCCGGGGCGCGGCCGGCCTGCTGCTGATCGCGACCAGCGCCGCCCTGATCCTGCACCTGGCTGGGCGGGCCCTGATGATCCAGGACATCCAGCGCTACTACGGGCTGCTGGTTCGCTTCGACCACCTGCTGTGGGGCGCTGGCCTGATCGCCGTCGCCGCCGGCCTGGGCGTCGCCACGGCCCAGGCGCGGGGCGCCAGCCGAATCATTCCCTGCGTCGTCGCCCTGGCCATCGGCGGAGCGTGCAGCCTGGCCGGCGGTTTCGATCCCGTGGGCCTGGGCCTGGGCGTCGCCGCCTGCGTGTTCGCCGCCCTGGCGCTGGGCTTCAAGACCGACGTGCTGGGCGCCTGGATCGGCGGCATGGTCGTGGTGCTGATCCTGGCGGTCGTCGCCCAGGTCCTGGCTCCCGGCGCGACGGTGATGCTGACCTGGCCGCTGCTGGTCGCCGCCATCGGCGCGGCCCTGGTCATCGGCGTCGGCGGGACGCGGGACAGGCGCGTGGCCCTGGCCCTGACGGTCGCTGTCGGCCTGCTGGCCGTGCTGTCGACCGCCCAGCTCAGCGCCTGGGGCGCCTGGACCTTCGCCGGCGTCGGGCTGATGGAGCCGGCGATCCTCGCCTTGTTCGCCATGCTGGCCGCCCCGGCCCTGTCGCCCCTGGCCCACGACTTCGCCGCCACGCGCTGGGCCTGGCGCGCCGCCGGAATCCTGGCCGTGGCCGGGGTCGCCCTGATCGCCAACGCCGCGCGGCTGGGCGGCGAGCCCGGCCGTCCCGCGGTCACGCAGGCCTTCCACGTCGCCGATCTTTCAAACGGCAAGGCCTGGCGGATCGCCGACCAGGCTCGTCTGGACGCCTGGACCCGGCAGACCCTGCCCGACGACGGCGGCTCCGAGCCGAAGCAGCAGCCCCTGGCGCCGTTCTGGCCCAAGCCCGTCTGGATGTCCGAGACCCGCGCCGCGCCGGTCACGGCCCCGCAGCTGACCGTCGACCGAACCGACGACCGCCTGCTGGTCCGCCTGATCCCCGCCCCCGGCGCCGAGACCGTCAGCCTCCGCCTGCGCCCCAGCGGCGCGCTCAGCGCCCCGCGCCTGAACGGCCGGCCGATCGCGCTGAAGACCGAAGCCGGCAAGTGGTCGAACCTGACCTACCACGCCCCCGATCCCAACGGGGTGACCCTGAGCTTCACCACGTCCGGGACCGGCAAGGTCGAGGTCGCGGCGCTGGAGTATCACGATGGCTGGCCGCCCATGGCCAAGGCTCCGCCCGCCAAGCCGGCCGACCTGATGGCCTTCGGCATGTCGGACAAGACCGCCGTCCTGGTGCGCGGCGGGATGAGCTGGTGAGCCTCAAACCGTGAACACGCCCTCGCCCGGCTGCTTGGCGTAAAGCGCCTCGACCCGGTCGGCGCGCCGCTCCAGCGTCGCGCGCTGGTTCACATAGCCTTTGTCGGTGATCTCGCCCGCGTCGATCGAGGGCGGCTCGGTCAGGAGGGTGAAGCGGCCCACCCGGCGCGATGAGCCGCCGGCGCCGGCGTTGAACGCGCCCAGCCGCTGTTTCACGATCGCCGCCAGCTTCTCCAGCGGCGCGCCCGGTCCCGGATCGGCGACCAGGGCCGCCAGGCCGGCCGGCGAAGGCCACAGCATGGCGCCGACGAACGGCTTGTCCTGGCCGGTGATCACCGCGTCATGGACATAGGGGCTGCAAGCCGCCACCAGGTCGGGGCGCAGCACGCCGACGCTGACCCAGGTGCCGCTGTCCAGCTTGAAGTCTTCGGTCACCCGGCCGTCGAACACCAGGCCTTTGGCGGGATCCTCCGGATCGACGAACCGCGCCGCGTCGCCCAGGCGGTAGAAGCCGTCCTCGTCGAAGGCCGCTGCGGTCCTCTCCGGATCCTTGTGATAGCCGGCAGCCACGGTCGGTCCCTTCACCCGGACCTCGTACTTGGACCCGCTGGGCGCCAGCTTCAGCTGGACGCCCGGCAAGGGCAGGCCGACCAGCCCGACCCGCTCGGTGATCCAGTGGGTGACGGTGACGCCTTGGGTCTCGGTCGCGCCGTACATGGTCGTCAGCGGGATCCGCTGGCCGGTCTCGGCGATCGCCAAGGCCTGGATGCGCTCATAGACGTCGTTGCTGAGCGTCGCGCCGCCATAGCCCATGTAGCGCAGGTTCTTGAAGAACGAGCGCCGCAGCACCGGGTCGTTCTCCATCGCCTCCGCCAGCATCGAGAACGCGATCGGGGCCGAGCCGAAGACGACCGGCGAGACCTCGTAAAGGTTCCTGATCGTCGTCTCGAACAGACCCGGCAGCGGCTTGCCCTCGTCGATATGCAGCGTGCCGCCGGCCCAGAGCACGGCGTTGAAGTTGATGTTGCCGGCCGAGATATGGCTCCAGGGCATCCACTCCAGGCTCTGGGGGACCTCGTCGGGATCGGGCGTGTCGGTGCGGATGCCCTCCTGGCCGGCGATCACACCCGCCATCATGCCGTGGGTCTGCGGCACGGCCTTGGGCAGGCCGGTCGAACCGGAGGTGAACAGGTACTTGGCCACCGTCGCCGGCCCCACCGCGTCCCGCGACGCCGCCACGGCCGGGGTCGGCTGTGTCCCCGCCACCTTGGCGAACGGGATCGTCCCCTCGGCCCCGTCGGCGGTGATCACCACGATGGTCGGGTCGACGGCCTTCAGGGTCTCCAGCGCCTTGGCGAACAGCGGCCCGCTCTGGGCGAAGACGACGCGGGGCGCGACCTTCTCGAAGCAGTGCTTGAGCTTGGCATGGTCGGTCGAGATCAGGCTGTAGGCCGGACTGATCGGCGCGGCCGGGACGCCGGCGGTGTAGGCGCCCAGGGTCACCAGGGCGTGCTCGATCGAATTGCCCGACAGGATCATGACGCTGTCGTTCGCCGTCAGGCCGCGATCCAGCAGCCCCTCTTTTCCTTCTAGAAGAAATTGGGCTATGCCCTCGACCGCCCGCAGCGCCTCGCCGTAGGTGACGCCGCGCCAGGGGCCGTGATTGGGCTCACGCTGCTTGATGTAGGGCCGGTCGGGATGCTCGTCGGCCTTGCGCGCCAGCAGGTGGGCGATCGAGACCGGGCCCTCGCCGGGCGCGTGGTTGGAGGTGATGACGATGGAGCCGTCCGCCCGTCGCTCGACGCTGACGTCGGGGCCCTTCATGGCCAGGGGCTTGAACGGCGCATGGAAGACGTCGCGCGAGGGCGACGCGCCATCGGGCGGCGTCATGGTCTCACTCCCTCAGGTTATCATTGTTCTGTTGAACGCGACGGTAGCGGAAACCTCGCGCGCGGCAAGGTTGAGGTGAGGGGAATGTGTTCAGGCTCGCCGGTTGCGCCGCGCCGCCTTGGCCGCCGTCTCGGCCGCCGTCACCCGGGCGCTGAACGCCTCCAGGTCGACGCCGAAGGCCGTCCCGCAGGCCGGGCAGTCGACCACGGGCAGCATACGCACGGCCTCGATGCTGGCCAGGGCATGGCCGCCGCATCGCGGGCAGGGAAACTCAAGCTCTACGCCGCCAACGTCCACGCCCGCCATGCCGGTCGCTCCGCCGTTTCCGTCTCCGATTCGAAGGAGACCATGCAAACGATGACAGGCTCTATGCCGCCCGTACCTGCGGCAGGATGTCCCCTCTAAGCGATCCCAAGGCCGCGCCAGGTCGGCAGCTCGGTCTGGGCGAAGCTGGCGGCCTGGACTTGCAGCATCGCCAGCACGGCGTCGGGGGCCAGCGGCGCACCGTCGACCACCAGGGTCTGGGCCTGGCGGGCCAGAACGTCGGCGGCGAACCGGGCCCAGTCGGCCGGCCCGGCGCCGCCCTCCTGCAGTGACAGCCAGAACAGCTGGTGGAAGCGCGAGGCGCTGATCGCCCCGCCGGTGGCGGGGGCGGCCAGGAAGCCCAGGTCGCCGGCCTCGGCCGCCCGCCGGGCCAGCTCGCGGTTCAGCGCCGCCGCCGAGCCCGCCGCGCGGGCCGCCACGTCGGCGGACTGGGCGGGCGCCAAGGCCGACTGGCTCATCAGCCCGACCAGGGCCGTGGTCAGGTCGGTGAAGGGCGTGTCCGCCGGCAGGGCCGCCTCCAGCTCGCCGATCGCGCGGGGCTGACAGTCTCCCAGCAGCGCGTAGATCGCGTCGTGGATCGGCTCGCGCAGCCCCGTCTCGGCGAAAACGCCATGGGCCTTTTCCGGTCGCTGGGACACGGGCTTGGTCAGCACCACCCGCTGGTCGCGCAGGCCCCGGCGCTGGTCGGCGACGCTGATGGCCTGGGCGCCGCGCAGCCAGTAGTCGCGGCGAAACTGGGCCTGGACCGCCACGTCGCGGAAGGTCTCCCGCAGAGACGGATCGGGCAGCTCGCGCAGATAGGCGGCCATGTCCGGCGACAGGTTCAGCCCGTCGACATGGTCGGCCATCCAGGCCGAAGCGCCGAACGACAGCTTGGCCTTATCCAGCAAGGCCTCGACGTCGGCGAACCACATCGGGGTCCAGTGGCTGTTGAGATATTCGTGGACCAGATAGGTGCGGTCCTGGCGCAGCAGGGCCGCCAGCCGGTCGGTCACCGCCGGGTTCAGCCGCGAATAGACCGGCTCCAGGGCGAAGAACCGCTGCAGGCCGGCGAGCGCCGCCTCCAGATTGGCGACCGGTCCCAGGGCGGGGGCGCCCAGGAGGTCGGTATGGCGCTTGAGCAGGTGGCGCAGCGGCCCGGCCACGGCCCAGCCGGGCTGGGTATTGTAGGTGATGTAGGCGACGCCGCCGGGCTTCAGCTTCTTGCGCAGGAAGGCGACGATCCCGGCTCGCGTCGCGTCGCTGACCCAGCTCCAGATGCCGTGCAGGGCGATGAAGTCGAAGTCCGGCAGGTCGGGCCGGGCGGCGAAGTCCTCGAACGAGTCGTCGGTGAAGGTCGCCCGCGCGCCGCTGGCGGCGACCAGGTCGCGGGCGAACACCGCCTGGGCCGGGGCGAAGTCGCAGCCCCACCATTCGACGTCGGCCTGGGTCGCCGCGTGCGCCGCCGCCGAACAGCCCTGGCCGAAGCCCAGTTCGCAGGCCGTCTCGATCTTCGGCGCCCGCAGCCCTTTCAGCAGCAGCGGGAAGGCGGCGCGGACGGGGTTGAGCTCCGGATAGGTGTGATAGGTGTAGCCCGTCTCGACACCATAGCCGCCGCTCCAGTCCGCGCTCATTAAACCTCTCCGCGAGTCACTGCGGGACGGTGGGCTGGCGGGGGCGGAAGGGCAAGGGCCGAACGACGCCGGTGGGGACTAGTGGAAGATGAAGTCGGGCTTGCTGTAGCCGCCGATGAGATCCACGCCGTAGGGCGCGTTGTGAAGGGCCACATCGGTAAGGAAGGCCTCGTTGGACAAGGCGTAGACGCCCACATCGGCCTTGACCGCCTCGGCCAGCAACCAGCCGACCATGGCGGCCTTGGTTCCCAGCCCGTTGGCGCCGTCGCCGCCATAGGCGGCGAAGTAGTCCGCGCGCGCCGGCGTCAGCAGGGCGTCGACCTTGGCGTCCGAAGGCGTCGCGCCGAAGATCGTCTCATAGGCCAGCTTGGTGGCGTCGCGCAGGCTCAGCGCGCCGTAGGCCGCCTGGAATTTGTCGTGCCCCTCGCCGTTCTTGCCCAGATTCACGGCGAAGTTGATATAGCGGTTCTCCAGGCTGAAGCTCTGGAAATAGGGGCCGTTCAGATTATTGGGGTTGGGCCCGTTGGGCGAGACCAGATAGTCCATGCCGCCAGCGCCCGGCGTCCGCCCCGTGAAGAACTGATAGGCCAGGGTCGCGACCGAGGTGGTGGCGTCGGCGCGATCGACCAGGGCGGCCACGGCCTGGGCCACGCTCACGCCCTGCTGGGCCAGCAGGCCGTCGCGCCAGGCCAAGTCGGCGGCGCTGGGCGTGGTCTCGCGCAGGACCGAGGGGATGCCGAAGTCGATGGCGTCGGCGGCCGTCGAGGGACCCAGTATGACTTGCTGGTCCTTGAACTTCAGCACCTCGACGCGAGCGAGCGTGTCCACCCCGTCCGAGCCCGTCGCGCGGCGGTCGGTGATCGTCACGACGCCGTCCGCGGACTGGGTCCAGCTGTAGTCGGAACGATTGCCGCTGAACACAGCGGTGTCCCAGCCGCCGCCGCCATTGATCTTGTCGTTGCCCGCCCCGCCCGTGAGGGTGTCGGCGCCGTCCAGGCCGGTCAGGGTGTCGGCCGCAGCGCTGCCGATCAGACTGCCCGAGCCCACCACCTCATACGATCCCGCGCCGACGCCCACGACGTTGACAATCGAGCCTGGCGACACGCCCGCGATCTGATTCGCGGTCAGGCGGTCGACGCCGTCCAGCAGCGCCATCGCGATCGGCTGGGTCACTCCCGCCGCGCCGTCGGCGTCCCAGTAGAGAACATGGCTGCGCGTATCGAAGATGATCGTGCTGTCGAGCGACGTGGGAATGACGCCGCCCTGCAGATCGGTGAGCTGCAGCTTGTCGTTGGCGACATCGAAATCGGTGACGCGGTCGATGCTGCTGTCCAGCCCGAAGACGAAACGGTCGGCGCCCGCGCCGCCGGTCAGCGTGTCGTAGCCGAACCCGCCGCGCAGGACGTCATTGCCGGCGCCGCCCGACAGAATGTCCGGCCCGGTCGTGCCCGTCAGGGTGTCGTCGCCGGCGGTCCCCGTCTGGCTCTTGACCGCGGCCGTCCCGACCGTCTCGAAACCCGTGTCGTTCAGGCGGATCAGCCATTGATTGATCTGACCGTCGGCCTGGGTCGAGGTGTGGGAGATGACCGTCACCAGGTCGCGGATTTCCCCCGCGGGACCGGCCCCTTGGCCCAGCTGCTTGCCTTTGGCGTCATAGACCCAGAAGCTCCAGTCCTGCTGGATCACCAGCCCGCCGTTCACCAGGGGGATCAGGTGCGGCGCGGCGGGGATGTCGACGCCATAGCCGCTGAAGGCCGTCGTGACCTTGCCCTGGGCGTCGTAGCCGGTTCCGGTCTGCATCTCGAACGTCGGCGCGCCATTGCCCGCGTTCGACTGGCCCGTGAACATGATGGCGAAGCCGCCGAACGGCGCGGCCGCGATGTCATAGCCCGTGATGGTCGCGAAAGCCCCGCTGACGGGATCCGAGAAGGCCCGGCCGACGACCACCGCCTCGCCGATCGGATGCTTGTCGGCGTCGTACCGCTGGACGACCAGCTCGATGCTGGGAACGCCGTTCAGCGTCCCCGACCGCTGGCTGGCCGTGACATAGCCGCCGCCCTGCAGCGAAACGAACGTATCCGGCGTGTAAGCCATGCCCCACCCAACAAAACGCGACGGCGCCACACGCGCCCGGGGCCTAGCTTAAGGTTGAGCGGGAGGTTCGTCCATAACCGTTGGGCGGCTTTCGGCGTCAGCACTCAGCCCAGAAACGATAGGCGGAGCCTCACAGCTCCGCCTATCAATAGCTCGCTCGTTGGAGATCTACTCCGCCGCCGCCTTCGCCGAATACCCCAGGATCGCCTTCGTCTCGAGGAATTCCCCGAACGCGTGGTCGCCCCATTCGCGGCCGTTGCCGCTCATCTTGTAGCCGCCGAACGGGGCCATCAGGTCGGGGCTGGCGCCGTTGAGGTTGACCTGGCCAGCGCGCAGCTGGCTGGCCACCTTGCGCACCGCATCCTGGTCGCCGCCCGAGACATAGGCCGCCAGGCCGTACTCGGTGTCGTTGCCGACGGTGACGGCCTCCTCGACCGTGTCGTAGCCCAGGATCGAGACGACCGGGCCGAAGATCTCCTCCTTGGCGATGGTCATCTCATTGGTGACGTTGGCGAAGACGGTCGGCTTGACGTAGTAGCCCTTGTCCAGCCCCTCCGGCCGGCCAACGCCGCCGGTGACCAGGGTGGCGCCCTCGTCGATGCCCTTCTGGATCAGGCCCTGGATCTTGTTCCACTGGGTCTCGCTGACCACCGGGCCCATCTTGTAGTTGCCGTTCGGGTCGCCGACCGTGTGGCTCTCGGCGGCGGCCTTGGCGATGGCGATCACCTCGTCCATGCGCTGGCCCGGGACCAGCATGCGGGTCGGGGCGTTGCACGACTGGCCCGAGTTCATCATCACCGAGGCGATGCCGCCGCCGACCGCGCGCTGGAAGTCGGCGTCGTCGAGGATGATGTTCGGGCTCTTGCCGCCCAGCTCCTGGTGCACGCGCTTGACGGTCGGGGCGGCGTTCCTGGCCACCTCGATGCCCGCGCGGGTCGAGCCGGTGAACGAGACCATGTCGACTTCCGGATGGCTGCTGAGCGCCGCCCCGACGGTGGGGCCGTCGCCGTTGACCAGGTTGAAGACCCCAGCCGGGACGCCGGCGGCGTGCAGGATCTCGGTCCAGACATAGGCCGAGAAGGGTGCGATCTCGGACGGCTTCAGCACCATGGTGCAGCCGGTAGCCAGGGCGGGCGCGACCTTGCAGGCGATCTGGTTCACCGGCCAGTTCCACGGGGTGATGAAGGCGCAGACGCCGATCGGCTCCTTGACGATCCGGGTCGTGCCCCGGTCCTCCTCGAACCTGTAGTCCTTGAGCACGGCGGCGGCGGTCTGGACGTGGGCGATGCCCATGGCGGCCTGGGCGCGCTGGGCCAGCCAGGCGGGGGCGCCCATCTCCTCGGTGATGGCCTTGGCCATGTCCTCGAAGCGCTTCTGGTACTCGGCGATGATGCGCTCGAGGATGTCGATGCGCTCTTCGCGGCTGGTCTGGGAGTAGGTCGCGAACGCCTTGCGGGCGGCGCGGACGGCCTTGTCGACGTCTGCCTCCGAGCCCAGCGAGATCACGCCGGCGACCTCTTCGGTGGCCGGGTTGATGACGTCCAGCGGCTTGGGCTGGGCGGGCTCGACCCAGGCGCCGTCGATGTAGAACTTTGTGTACTCGCGCATGCCGTTCTCCTGCCCTTGGATGTGGGGGCCGCTCTGCGGGGCGGTTTCAAACAAGCATTTAATGTGATCGGCGTTCAGGTGGAAAGGGGTCTCACCACATCGGATCGCTTTCCGCGCCGTGCAGCGCCTCGGCGATCCGCCGGCGAGTGGCCTTGGTGGCCTCCTCGGGCAGGTCATGGGGGTCGAACCAGCCGACCGCATGGATTTCGCCGGCCGCGTCCGACGGGCAGGACTCCCAGCGCTCGACACGATAGACCAGCACATGGTCGCCGGGGTGCAGCACCTCGTTGCTATGGGCCGAGACCAGCTGGGGGCGCGACAGGGCGCGGACGCCCGCCTCCTCGGCCAGCTCGCGCGCGACGGCGGTCTCGGCCGTCTCGCCGCGCTCGACCCCGCCGCCGGGCAAGTACCAACCCTTGATGTAGGTGTGCTGGATCAGCAGGACCTTGCCGGCCTCGTCCGTGACCACCGCGCGCACGCCCAGGGTCAGACCGCGCCTGAGGCGGAAGAAGGCGTAGACCAGGGGCCGGGTGAACGGTTCGATGCGACGTCGCCAGAGCATGGCCGCTGGTGTAGCGCGACACGCGCCTTGCGGTCAGTCCCCGCGACCGCTAAAGCCGGCTCGACCTTTGTTTTCTCTTCTGGAGCCGCGCCATGCTCGCGATCGGTGTCATCGCCATCTTCCTGGCCGTCATCTGCGCCCTGAACGCGTTCGAGTTCGGCCGCATCGACTAGGATGAGCGGCCTTCGTGGCCAAGAGGGCGCGCGCGGCGCAGCCCTGGTCACCGGCGCGGGGCGCCGGATCGGCCGGGCGCTGGCCCTGGAGGCCGCCCGCGCCGGCTACGATGTCGCCGTCCACTGCCGCGCCTCGGTCGACGAGGGCGAGGAGACGGCCTCGGCCGTGAGGGCTCTGGGCCGCCGCGCGGCGCTGGTCCAGGCGGACCTCTCGGACGAGACCGCCACGCGCGGCCTGATCCAGGCCGCCGGCGAGATCGGCCCCGTCACCCTGCTGGTCAACAGCGCCTCGGCCTTCGAGGACGACCGGGTCGGCGGCCTGGCCCGCGACACCTGGGACCTGCACCTCGAGACCAACCTGCGTGCGCCGATCGTGCTGGCCGAGGCCTTCGCCGCGGCGCTGCCGGGCGCCGCGCCGGGCCTAGTGGTGAACATCATCGACCAGCGGGTGCTGCGCCCGAACCCGCAGTTCTTCAGCTATTCCCTGGCCAAGGCCGGCCTGTGGTGGGCCACCCAGACGCTGGCCCAGGCCCTGGCGCCGCGCATCCGCGTCAATGCGATCGGCCCTGGCCCGACCCTGCCGTCCGTGCATCAAGCGCCCGGCGAGTTCGAGGCCGAGGCCGCCGGCGTCCTGTTGCAGCGCCGCGCCACGCCGGACGAGGTCGCCGCCGCCCTGCGCTATCTCATTGACGCCACGTCGGTCACGGGCCAGATGATCGCCGTGGACGGCGGCCAGCACCTGGGCTGGAAGACGCCGGACATCGTCGCTCCGTAACTAGAGAGGCCGCCCTTGGCCGCAGCTCCGCTCCACGACACCGCGCCAGCTCAAGACCCGGCCCGCATCATCGTGACGAAGGTCTTTGTCCGGGGCCTGAAGGTCGACGCCCAGATCGGCGTCTACGACCACGAGCACGGCCGCATGCAGCCGCTGGTGGTCGACGTCGAGCTGGACGTGGCCGCCAGTCACTGCGAGCGCCTGGGCGACACGGTGAACTACGAAATGGTCGGCGAGGCCGCCCGCGCCATCGTCGCCGAGGGCCATATCGACCTGGTCGAGACCTTCGCCGAGCGCCTGGCCCAGGCCTGTTTCGCCGATCACCGCGTGACCCGCGCCCGGGTGCGGGTCGAAAAGCCCCTGGCCCTGGCCCCGCACGCGGCCGCCGCCGGCGTCGAGATCACCGCCGTCCGGTCCTAGCGCATGCAGGTCTCGCACGCCGCCCGGATCGCCCCCTTCCAGCCCGAGACGGTCTGGACCCTGGACGCCGGAACGCTGACCGAGACGCGCGGCAGGATCGTCCGCAGCTTTCCATTGTCAGCCCTGACCCGCTACCGCCTGGCCTCGGCCCCGCCAGACCGCCACGGCCGCGACACCCGCCGGCGGGTGCTGACCCTGACCTTCGGCCGCGCCAAGGTTGTGCTGACCGCCCAGAGCTATGCCGGCCCCGGACGGTTCGAGGATCGGCTGGCCAGCTTCTCGACCCTGGCGCACGCCCTGGCCGCCGTCGGCGCCGACCTCTCGCCCCGCGCCCGCTTCGGAGTCGCCCGGCTGCAGGCCCGCACGGCCCTGGTCTGGGTCATGGGCCTGCTGACCCTGGGTGCGGCGGCGATGCTGCTGTTCTCCCTGACCGCCGGCATGGCCGCCGTCGGCCTCGACATGGCCGCGCGGATGAGCTTCGCGGTCATCCTGATGCTGGCCGCCCTGCCCTGGCTGAGCCGCGGCGCCGACTTCGACCCGCACGACCCGCCCAAGGATCTGTTGCCCTAGCTCCTGCCCCGTATCACGGGGGAGCATCCTCAATTACGCTACCTTCATTTGCATCGCGCCGGCTTCCGCGCGACGATTGGGCCAACGACGTTATCCAGGCTCAAGCTTTGTCCGACCCCATTCTAGACCCCGCCATTCCGCCCCGGCTGCAGGACGACAAGTCCCTGCCCGGCGTGGTCTACGCCCTGCACATCGCTGGCGTCGTGACCGGCGGCCTGACCTGCGTGATCGGGGTGATCATCGCCTATATCAGCCGCAAGGACGCCGCCGACTGGCTGGTCAGCCACTACGAATTCCAGATCCGCACCTTTTGGCTGGCGCTGCTGTTCAGCGTGGCCAGCATCATCCTGACCCCGGTCGGGGTCGGCGTCGTGGCCCTGGTCGCCACCGGCCTATGGCTGGTAGTGCGCGGCGTCGTCGGCCTGTCGACCCTGCTGAAGGGCCAGCCCTATCCCACCCCCAAGAACTGGATGCTCTGACATGACCGACGCGACCGTCATCGAACCTCGCGCCGAAGAGGACAAGGTCCTGCCGGCCGTCGTCTACGGCCTGTACCTGCTGGGCTTCACCAACGGCCTGACCTTCATCATCGGCCTGATCGTGGCCTATGTGAACCGGGACACGGCCGGGCCGATCAACGAGAGCCACTACACCTTCGCCATCCGCAGCTTCTGGCTTTCGATCGCCTGGTTCGTGATCGGCGGCCTGCTGCTGCTGTTCGGGATCCCGCTGAGCCTGCTCCTGATCGGCATCCCGATGATGATCGTCGGCGGCCTCATTCTGGGGGCGGTCAGCCTGTGGTTCGTGGTCCGCTGCGTGGTGGGCATCTATTATCTGGTCCGCAGCGAGGCCTATCCGCGCCCGCTGACCTGGCTGATTTAGAGGCGCCTTGTCCGCCAGGCGCCCGCTGACAGGTCGCTTGAACCGCCCCGCTTCCCCTGCCGGTTGAGACGGCTCGACGGGGAAAGGGGCGTGCGCTGACTTACGCGGCCTGGCGGCAAGGACGCTCTTCGGAGCGACGCCCATTTGGGTGAACGTCTGGGGGGACGTGATGCTGGCGCGACTGGTTGGGATCATTCTGGGGCTGATCCTGGCGACATCGGGATATGTGGCGGCGGGCTGGGGCTCGCTGGGGAGCTGGGCCGCGCATCTCGATCTCGGACCGTTCGAGCCGCATCGCCCTGCGGCCGGTGCGGCGGCGGCGATCGTGGGCGGACTGCTCATCATCGCCGCCCTACTACCCCGCCGTAAGCCCAAACCGCGCAAGGCCGCGCCGATGGCGTTCGGGATGGAGCCGGAACTCCAGGCCCAGCCCGTGGCGGCCGTCGAACCCCCTCCGGCGGCCCAGCCTCTTCCGCAGGCGCCGCCGGTCGCGCCGCCCGTCATGCAGGTCGCCGCGCCGGCCCCCGCGCCGCAACCTCCGCCCCGACCGCCGACCTTCGCCGAGATGCGCGCTCGGCTGATCGCGCTGAGCCGCGACGAGTGCTGGAGCGAGGCCGCCCGCATCCTGGCGGCGATGAAGCGCGCCGCCCACACCGACGAGGAACTGGCCATCGTCTATCGCGACCTGGGCGACTTCGCGCGGGGCCAAGGCAAGATGGACGACGCCGCTGAGGCCTACGAGACCGCGGTTTCCTACGCGCGCGACGTGCGCCGGGTCCGGGCGACCGACGAGACGGCCGAGCTGCTGGCGGGCGCCCTCTCCGGCGTCGGCGACGCGGCGGAAGCCGAGGGCCGCCTGGACGCCGCCCTCGCGGCCTTCGAAGAGGCCCTGGCCCTGCGCCGCGCGCGCGGCGGCCGCGAGGCTGGCGACGTCGGCGCCCAACGGGCCTTGTCGGTGAACCTGGAGCGCCTGGCCGACCTGCGCGAGGATCGCGGCCACCGCATGCGGGCCCTGGACCTCTATCGCGAAAGCTACGACATCGCCGGCCGCCTGGCCGCCGCGGACCCCACCCGCTTCGGCCCCGACCTCGCCGCCACCCGTGCGCGGCTCAACGAACTGGAAGCCAAGATCTCCAGCTGATCCCTGCTGCGAGCGAATGCACTGAAATAGACCCGCTCTATTCCAACAAAAAGATTTATCAATTTGATCGATTGCGAACCGGTCCGCTAAAAGGGCTCATCCTTTTCCAACCGGAGCGTCTCATGTCGCTGATCAACACCGAGATCAAACCCTTCACCGCCACCTCGTACAAGGAAGGCAAGTTCGTCGACGTCAGCGACGCCGACCTGAAGGGCAAGTGGTCGGTGG
>Ga0209676_1000190_pt1 | contig 140482 bp, 138 predicted proteins | sample AraplaCvi_mLB_r2_FD_184282 | JGI IMG/M metagenome (GOLD analysis project Ga0209676, IMG submission 184282) | Arabidopsis root microbial communities from North Carolina, USA - plate scrape MF_Cvi_mLB_r2 (SPAdes) (version 2) | ecosystem: Host-associated > Plants > Roots > Endosphere | place...
GGGGGCGACCTGCTGGGAGGCGGGGCCTGCAAGGGCAGACGGGAGCAGGGGAAGATGGCGCGCCCGGAGGGATTCGAACCCCCGACCAATGGCTTCGGAAGCCACTACTCTATCCGGCTGAGCTACGAGCGCGTTGTACGGCCACCACCGGTCATCCGGCGGTAGCGGGGGATTCTAGCGGACTCCGCGACAAAAATCTGCCCTGGCCGCTGGCGGCAGGCCCCGCCAGGGCGGGGCGCCGTCCAGCCGGAGGCCCTGAAATCAATCGTTTCCGAACAGATCCCGGGTGTAGACCTTGTCTGAGACGTCCGAAATCTCCGGCGACAGCCGGTTGGCCAGGATCACGTCGCACTCTGCCTTGAAACGCTCCAGGTCATTGATGACCCGGGAATTGTAGAAGTGCGGAACCTGCAGGACGGGCTCGTGGACGACCACCTCGATGCCCTTGGCCTTGATGCGCTTCATCACGCCCTGGATGGCTGAAGCCCTGAAGTTGTCCGAGCCGGATTTCATCACCAGGCGATAGATGCCTACCACCTTGGGCGAGCGCTTGATCACCTCATCGGCAATGAAATCCTTGCGGGTGCGGTTGGCTTCCACGATGGCGTGGATCAGGTTCTGTGGCACATCGCTGTAGTTGGCCAGCAGCTGCTTCGTATCCTTCGGCAGGCAGTAGCCGCCGTAGCCGAACGAAGGGTTGTTGTAATGGCTGCCAATGCGCGGATCCAGGCTCACGCCATCAATGATCTGGCGCGTGTCCAGCCCGTGCGACGCAGCGTAGGTGTCCAGTTCGTTGAAATAGGCAACGCGCATGGCGAGGTAAGTGTTGGCGAAGAGCTTGATCGCCTCCGCCTCGGTGGAATCGGTGAACAATGTCGGCACGTCTTTGCTCACTGCACCCTCTTTGAGCAGTCCGGCAAACGCCTCCGCGCGCTCCGAGCGCTCACCGACGATAATGCGGCTGGGATGCAGGTTGTCGTACAGCGCCTTGCCTTCGCGCAGGAACTCGGGCGAGAAGATGATGTTGCGGGTGCCGAACCGCTCGCGAAGCTCGTCCGTGCAGCCCACCGGGATGGTGGACTTGATGACCATCACCGCATCGGGATTGATTGCTACGACATCGCGGACAACCGACTCCACCGAGCCGGTGTTGAAGTAGTTGGTCTGCGGGTCGTAGTCCGTGGGCGTGGCGATTATCACGAACGCGGCGCCGGTATAGGCGTCCTTGGGATCGAGCGTCGCCCGGAGATTCAGCGGCCTCTGCGCCAGATACTCTTCAATCTCATGATCTTCGATCGGAGCCTTGCGGGAGTTTAGGAGCTGGACGCGATGAGCGTCGATGTCGAGCGCAACAACTTCATGGTGCTGGGCGAACAACACAGCATTGGAGAGGCCAACATAGCCGGTGCCGACGACGGCAATCTTCATCTGAATTCCTTTTACAACCTGCGAGGCGTGAGGGGAGGGCAAGCCGAAAGATGCTTGTCATGGCGGGCCGCAATGTTACTACACGCGCCTGAACCGCCTAGAAGGGCGGTTATCTGGTGTGTAGTACTTGATGGTAGCCAGTGCCAATGGGCCGTCCCTCCAGCGCAGGAGTATCCTATCGCCATGGCTGACACCCCTCTTTCCGCGCCGCATCCGGCGCCGACGCCGCGCTGGCGTCACTACTGGTCCCTGATGCGCGCCGATCGCCCGATCGGCACCCTGCTGCTGCTGTGGCCCACCTGGTGGGCGCTGTGGCTGGCTGCTGGCGGCCTGCCGCCGCTGTGGACCCTGTTCGTGTTCACCGCGGGCGTCTGGCTCACCCGTTCTGCCGGCTGCGTCATCAACGATTACGCCGACCGCTGGCTGGACCCGCACGTGGAGCGCACCAAGGCGCGCCCGCTGGCCACCGGGGCGATCAGCGGCCGTGCGGCGCTGGCGCTGTTTGCCGTGCTGATGCTGGTAGCCTTCGGCCTGGTGCTCACCCTGAACGGGCTGACCATCGGCCTGAGCTTCATCGGCGTGTTCCTGGCCGCCAGCTACCCCTACCTGAAGCGTTACACGCACCTGCCGCAGGTCTACCTGGGCATGTCCTTCGGCTGGGGCATCCCGATGGCCTTCGCCGCCGTACAGGGTGAAGTGCCGATGCTGGGCTGGCTGCTGTATGCCGGCAACATCCTGTGGTCCACCGCGTATGACACCTGGTACGCCATGGTCGACCGCGAGGACGACCGGAAGATGGGCTCGCACTCCACGGCCATCCTGTTTGGTGAGCTGGACCTGGTCATCCAGGGCGTGCTGTACGCGCTGTTCCTGGCCACGATGGCCCTGGTGGGCGTGCGTGGCGGGCTGGGTGGGTATTACCTGGCTGGCGTGGCAGTGGCCACGGCGCTGGTCGTGTACGAATTCTGGATCTGCCGCAACCGCGAGCGCGGGCCGTGCTTCAAGGCGTTCCTGCACAACAACTGGGTAGGCGCGGCGCTGTTTGCAGGCATCGCAGTGGACCTGGCGCTGCGCTGAGAAGCGCAGCCGAGCGCAGGCTCGGCTATACAGGAGGCATCAGCCGCCCCGGTCACCGGTAGAGTCGAGCTTGCTCGACTGATCCCCGCGGCCAAGCCAGAGCAGTCGAGCAAGCTCGACTCTACGACCAATAGGTGGCTGACAGCCCGCACCTCACCGCCCAGAATCGGCCCATCGAACCTGGGAGGGTAGGCGATGGCCTCGACGGCAGCAGTACAGGATGGCTGGATGGCGCGCGCGGCGCTGCGTTCGGCCGCCTGGGCGGAAAAGTGGTTCCCCGATGCGTACGTGTTCGCGGTGCTGGGCGTGGTCATCGTCGCGGTGGCGGCGATGGGCTTCGGCTCGACCCCGCAGGCCACGGCCAGCGCCTTCGGCGACGGCTTCTGGAGCCTGATCCCCTTCACCATGCAGATGGCCTTCGTGGTCATCGGCGGCTATGCGCTGGCCACCGCGCCGGTGGTGGCGCGCTTCATCGATTTCCTCGCGCGGGTGCCGCGCACCGGTCGCGGTGCCGTGGTCTACGTGGGCCTGGTCAGCATGTTGGCCTCGCTGCTCAGCTGGGGTTTCTCGCTGGTGTTCGGCGGCCTGCTGGTGCGCGCACTCGCACGCCGCACCGAGCTGCGCATGGATTACCGCGCCGCCGGTGCCTCGGCCTACCTGGGGCTGGGCGCGGTATGGGCAATGGGCCTGAGTTCGTCGGCCGCGCAGCTGCAGGCCAACCCGGCCAGCATGCCGCCCGGCCTGGTGGAGATCACCGGCGTGCTGCCCTTCACCGAAACCATCTTCCTGTGGCAGTCGATCGCGCTGACCGCGGTACTTATCCTGGTGTCGCTGCTGATTGCCTGGCTGACCGCGCCGGCTGCGGGCAGTGCGCGCACCGCCGAGGATTTCCCCGGTGCCGCACAGGCCGAGCCCGACCCGCTGCAGCAGCGCACGCGCCCGGGCGAATGGCTGGAATACAGCCCGCTGCTGACCGTGCTGCTCTCGCTGCTGGCCTTCGGCTGGCTGTTCAACGAGTTCGCCAACAAGCCGGTGGTCACCGCCATCGCCAACCTCAATACCTACAACTTCCTGTTCATCTCGCTGGGCCTGCTGCTGCACTGGCGCCCGCGCAGCTTCCTCAACGCGGTGGCCAAGGCGGTGCCCAGCACCACCGGCGTGCTCATCCAGTTCCCGCTGTACGGCGGCATCGCGATGATCCTCACCCATGCGGCCGGCGGCGACGGGCAGACCCTCGCGCATCGCCTGTCCAGCCTGTTCGTGCACGTGGCCAGCACCGATACCTTCGCGCTGGTGATGGGCGTCTACTCGGCGGTGCTGGGCTTCTTCGTGCCGTCCGGTGGCGGCAAGTGGATCATCGAAGCGCCCTACGTGATGCAGGCCGCCAACGAACTGAAGGCGCACCTGGGTTGGGCGGTGCAGGTCTACAACGCGGCCGAGGCGCTGCCGAACCTGATCAACCCGTTCTGGATGCTGCCGCTGCTGGGCGTGCTGGGCCTGAAGGCCCGCGACATCGTTGGCTTCACCTTCATCCAGCTTCTGGTGCACATTCCGCTGGTGCTGGGCCTGCTGTGGCTGCTGGGCATGACCCTGATCTACGTGCCGCCGGTGATGCCGTAACGGAAATTTGTGGGGGAAACATCCAAATTTGTGACTCGCGTCTCAGACTGAAATCGGGCGGGCGGCATGGCCCCGCAGCCTTCAGCGAGCGGTGCACCTCCAACTTAGAGTATCCTGCCAGATTGGACGCGCTGTCGGCCCATCGACGCGCTCGTCGTTCCCGCTGGGAACGCCTCAGGATCGGAAGTCTTGCTCAGCCACATGATCACCCTATGCGCCAGAGTGGCCCGTTGCAGCCCATCACGCCTCGACGGCATGGATCGCGCGCGCTTCGGGTCGATAAGTCTGTCTCCGGTAATGCACGGCGGCTGGAAGGTAGATGAATTCGTTCATCTTCGAGATATCTTCGCGTCGTCGTGGCAGGCGGAAGCATGACCAAACGATGGCTTTCGGGTTCAAGCGTCGTTTCCTCCGCATCCGCGTGCCGTGGCTGGATGGGGGCAGGGAAAGGTCCCTTTGGCGCCCGCGGTGGGCAATTCCGACCCACGATATCCTCGCGGATCCCAGCACACGAATAGCAAGCTTCGCTCCGGTATTGGCAGACGCTTCGCAGCATTCAAAATAAATTTAGTCGAGTAATACACCAACCATGACTAGCCAAGATTCACGCTCAACGTCCCCAGCTGCAGATGAAATCGACCTGCGTCACCTTCTTGGAGCGCTTGTTGACCATAAGTGGCTCATTGTAGGAGTGACAGGTGCATTCTTGGCGGCCAGTGTCGCCTACGCGCTACTTGCAACGCCGGTTTACCGTGCCAACGCGCTGGTCCAGGTCGAGTCTAAAATGCCAGCGGTTCCAGGTATCGCCGACCTCAGTCAGTCCTTGGGACTTGGGGGAGGCAAGGCAACTGCGACCACCGAAATTGCGCTCATCACGTCGCGCTCGGTCATCGGAGCTGCCGTTAGTGAGCTTGGCTTGGACGTGGACGTCCAGCCGGTGCGTTTTCCGGTTTTTGGCCGGTATCTGGCTCGAAAGGCTGAAGTGAGGTCTCCTGGCAAGCTCGCAGAACCACGCTTTGGAATGAACAGCTACGCGTGGGGTGGGGAAACTCTGCGGGTCTTCCAGCTTGATGTGCCAGAAAGGCAGCTTCAGCAAGAGATGACCTTGGTAGCAGGTGAAAAACCTGGCACTTACCGGCTGGAGAACTCCGACGGTGGCGTGCTCCTGCAGGGGCATGTCGGGGTTCCGGCCAGCGGAAACGGTGTGAAGCTTCAGGTTAGCGCCCTTAACGCGAATCCAGGAACCCGATTCAGAGTGACGAAGCTTCGCACTTTGAACCTCGTTGGTGACCTCCAGAAGCAGATTGACGTCCTGGAGTCAGGCAAGGACTCTGGCATTCTGTCGCTGGGGTATGAAAACGAAGACCCGCATAAGGCTCAGCAGCTGCTGCAGCACGTCGCACAGGCTTATGTGCGGCAGAACGTCGAACGCAACTCGGCTGAGGCTTCCGCGCAGCTCGCTTTTGTCAAAGAGCAGCTGCCGAACGTAAGGCGGCAGGTCGATGCGGCCCAGGCGTCCATGAGCTCGTACCAGCGAAGCGTCAACTCGGTAGACCTCACCTTGCAGACCAAGGGTCTGCTTGATCAGGAAGTATCAGTTGAAGGCGGTATACAGCAGCTGCGTCTGCAGCAGGCTGAAATGGATCGCAAGTTCACGCGCGACCACCCGGCGTATCAGGCGCTGGTGCGTCAGATCGGTGAGCTTGAAGCCCGCAAGGCCGGATTCCAGAATCAGGTACGCAAGCTGCCCGACGCTCAGCAGGAAATCCTGAGGTTGACCCGCGACCTTCAGGTCAGCAACGAGATGTACACGGCGCTTCTGAATCAGGCTCAGCAGCTCGACGTTGCCCGCGCTGGCACCGTGGGTAACGTCAGGATCGTGGACGTCGCCGCGGTGGACGCAACCAGCCCGGTAAAGCCGCGCAAATCGCTCGTAGTTCTTATCGGTACGTTGCTGGGAGGTTTTCTCGCCGTGGCGGCCGTACTCTTGAAGCAGTTGCTGAATCGGGGCATCGAAGATCCGGCTGAGATCGAGGAACTCGGGCTCCCGGTCTACGCCTCTATTCCTGCAAGCATCAGCCAAGCCTCGGATTCCGTCCGCGGGCGTGGACCGAGCGACGGAAATATTCATCTTCTCGCGGTTAAAAACCCGGCAGACCTTGCTGTAGAAGCGGTTCGCAGCCTCCGTACCAGCCTGCATTTCGCGCGGCTGGAGGCCAAGAACAACATCGTTCTGATATCTGGCTGCAGCCCCAGCGCCGGCAAAACGTTTGTCTCGTCCAACTTGGCGGCAGTACTTGCCCAGGCGGGGCAACGCGTCCTGATCATTGACGCTGACATGCGCAAAGGCACGCTGCACAAAGCTTTGGGCGACACGCAGACTCCGGGCCTGTCGGACGTCCTGGTTGGGAAGGTGACGTACGAGGACGCCATCCGTGCGATGCGTGGGCTCGACGGGCTTCACTTCATCGCGCGCGGAGATGTGCCGCCCAACCCGTCTGAGCTCCTGATGCACGAAAACTTTACCAAGCTGCTGGAGTCCGTCTCAGCGCGTTACGACCTGGTGATCATTGATACTCCGCCGATTCTTGCCGTGACAGACGCGGCTGTTATTGCTCACCACGCTGGCACCAGCCTGCTGGTGACTCGATTCGGCATGAATCAAGCACGTGAGGTCGAACTCGCGAAGAAGCGGTTCGAACAGAACAACGTGCGCTTGAAGGGGGCGATCTTCAATGCGGTAGAGCGCAGGGCCACGGGCTACTACAGCTATGGCTACTATCAGTACAGTTCGGTCAAGGATTGATTGGGATACATCCATCCTTTCAGTTCCACCAGGCGCTCGCGACGGAAGCATTCGAATCTGCTTCCGTTGCCTAGTCAGCGAGGTGGAATACACGGCATGACCGTGGCTTCCGTGTTTAACCCAGCGAGAGACTGTCATCGAGGAAGCAGAGTCGTTATGACGGAATTGCGTTTTCACCCTCGCTGCTGCCTTGATCTCACGCAAATATATGTCTAATTGAGCTTGGATCCGCATGAGAATCGCCTTCCACTTTCCCCGCCTCGCGAGTGGGGGTGTCGAAAAAATGCGCATCGTACTCGCAACCGAACTTTTGAGCAGAGGAATCCAGGTGGACTTCGTGCTCTGTCAAGCGAGCGGAGAGTATCTCGACCAGGTCCCGGCAGGGGTGAGGGTGATAGACCTGAAGGCGAGTCGGACGCTCAATTCGGTTTTTCCGCTGGTCCGCTACCTGAACAGAGAGCGCCCGGACCGCCTTGTGTCCAGTCTGGGGCCACAGAACATCGTAGCGATCGTCGCGTCGAGGCTGTCGAGGGCGAAGACTCCAGTCTACGTGACGCAGCACAATGCGCTGAGCCGACAGGCCAGTAATGAAACAATGGCCCAACGCGTGGTGCCCATACTGTACAGGTGGCTTCTGCCTCGCGCTGACGGCGTGATCGCCGTATCCCGCGGCATCGCCATCGATATGGCTGCGCGGTGCGCTGTTCCGCTCGAACGTATTCAGGTGGTTTACAACCCCGCCTATTCTGGAGTCTCCACGGAAACGGGAGAACCCTCGCTGCCGGAAGGGGTGACTCGTTATGTTCTGGCAATCGGCCGCCTTGTTGAGCAGAAGGCTTACCCAGACTTGCTTGCCGCATTTGCGACGGTGGCGCGTGAGGACCCCGGGTTGGATCTGCTCGTGCTGGGCAATGGCCCACTACTTGCTGACCTGGAGGAATTGGCCAGGGAGCTTGGAATCGAGCGGCGGGTGCACTTTCTAGGGTTCGTCAAAAATCCTGCCGCCTACCTCGCTGGATGTAGTGTCTTTGTTCTTTCGTCGCGGTACGAGGGCTTTGGCAACGTGATTGTCGAGGCCCTTTCAGTCGGGGCGAAGGTCGTATCGACGCGGTGTGACTTCGGGCCTGACGAGATCCTTGCGGATGGGAAGTATGGAGTCCTGGTTCCAGTTGGAGATCAGAGTGCACTAGCAGTTGCGATGCGCGACGCTCTCGACTCTGATGTTGATCGGGCATCACTTATTGCAAGGGCGAAGGAGTTTTCACCGGAGTCAGTGACCTCCTCGTACCTCCAGGTCTTGGGCTGCCGTGACTAAAATGCTCGCAAAGGCATCCCGAGCGACATCGCGTCACCTCTGTATCGCAGCGTCAACAGGGTTGATTTCGCGTGACTAAGCAGAATGCGTCGGCTCTCGCTCGGCATCCACTAGTAGCCCTCATCGTCAACCGTGGCCTCGGTCAAGTTGCAGTACTGGTTAGCACCTTCTACCTCGCGAGGCTGGTCTCGCCTGATGTGTATGGTGAGCTAGGACTATTCACCTCGCTTTGCGCACTCTTCTCGATGGCTGCGGGAGCGAGATTTGAAATTCGTGCGCTCGTTTGCAGGTCAGAAGGCGCACGCCGGAAATTCCTGGCACTGTCCTACGCCACAAATTTCGCTATGCTGGCAATTAGCGCGCCAGTCTGCATTGTTCTTGCCGCAAAAGGTCTGGCACCGTCGTGGATTGTAATGCTTCCCGTCGGTGTCCTGGCCTCATCGTTGGTCACCTACGTTCTTCCATCCCAACACTCTTCCCCTGCGCAGCTGAAAAGACTGGGAAGGATGAACGTGGCCGTGTCGCTGACTACCGCGGGACTTCAAATCCTTGCAGCCAAGATTGCACCAATTGGCATCTCGCTTGTGTCGGCCCGGGTCGTAGCTTGGTTATGTGGAATTTTTGTTCTGAAAGCCAGCGTCATCGAAGGAATTCGCGACACGCTTGCCCTGAAAAAGAGGGATTTTGGGCGGATCTACCGTTCTTCGAGGCAAGAAATATTCTACGGTACGGCCTCAGCTCTTCTCAGTGTGCTCGAACTCCAGTGCGCCGTCTATGTCCTTTCGTTCTTCTCGGAGAAGCACGCGATAGGCATGTACTGGATGGGATTCAATCTGCTGTTCGTGCCCTTCTTTGTGATATCCGGAAGCGTGCGCCCACTATTTCTGAGGCATCTCGCATCAGCCCGGAAACAGGGAGATGTCGCCCGAACTATGAGGAGGTACGTTGCAATCTCCTTCGGACTGGGTCTGGCCCTTGTTACACCGCTCACGGCCGGTACTGTGGTGGTTACCAGAAGCTTCTTGGGTCCTGAGTGGCAGGATGTACAGTATTTCTCCGCACTACTCGCGGTTACTCTCTTGGTGCTGGTGGCAAGATTGCCGATATCGTTCGCTGCCTCAGCGCTCAGGCTCCAACGGATTAACCTGGGATTCGGTGTAATCCAGATTCTGCTTAGAGCTTTTTCGCTCGCGATACCCCTGTATCTCGGGCTCTCTGTAATTTCATCAATGGTTTGGTTCGCGCTGGGTTCGAGTGTCGGCTACCTGCTGCATATAATTTTGAGCTTGTATGCGATTAAGAAGGCTGACGCGTGACCAATTGCAAAATTTCAGTGATGTTCGATTTCGAACATTGGCCCTCAGGATCTGCAGTGTGCAGGGATGAGATGGATTTAGGAGATTGGCAAGGATGATAGATCGGTTGCTCTACAAATTCCTTGGAGGTGTGAAATACGCTAGCTTCAAGGGAGTGACTATAGGTGAAGGGTGTCGAATCCTTACCCGGCGTTTTGGATCTGAACCTTGGCTGATTAGTATTGGCAATAAAGTGACAATCAGCTCGGACGTGGTATTCGTAAACCACGACGGGTCAGGCTGGCTGCATTCTGACCACAATGGTCGAAGATACCGATACGCGCGTATCGATATCGGCGACAACGCATTTATCGGCTCAGGATCCATCATCCTTCCCGGCGTCAAGATTGGTTCCAATTGTGTGGTCGGCGCTGGTTCCGTCGTATCGCGCTCAATTCCTGCGGGTACGGTAGTTGCAGGTAATCCTGCGCGATATATCTGTCAGTTTTCAGAATTTATATCCAAGTTGGACGGGTGGAGTACGGAACAGGATATGACTGGTGCGACCCGCAGAGAGCGCATTGATAGCATTGTCGAGTCCTTTTACAAGCCTGAACTGAAGAGCGAGACTATCGATGTTGGTTGAAATAGCAAATCCTCCTTCGTCCGTAGACAGGGTAGTCATTCATCAGTTCGACCCCGCCCGCCCTTCGCCAGGGGGAATTGACACCTGTCTCCGCGGCATTGCCCGCTATTTCCCAACCGGAAAGCGGTTGGCTTTTGTTGGTGTTGACGCGGGTGCAGATGTTCCTGGGCGGGAGGTGGGACAGTGGGAGAGGCATAATCTCGGCGGGGAAGATTTCTGGTTTTTACCCGTCATAAGCTTGGATCCGGCAAATCAGTCGCGGAAAATCCCTCATTCCGTGCAGTTGCTGATGGCAGTGCTGAAGTACTGGTCGAAGATTCCCCAGAGCGAAGCTTTCCACATTCATAGAATGGACATGGCTGCGGCAATTGGCATGATTTCTTCGCGTCCGCAGGTGTACTTCGTACATACACAGGAGAATGGACTGACAGGAAAAACGTCCGATAGCTTCTGGAGGTTCTTCGGCAGTCTTCACCAATGGTTTGAAAGGCGCGTCTCACGAAGGGCACGAGCCATCATGGTCTTTAACGAGCAGTATGCGGAGATCGTGAAGCAGTGGAACGCGCGAGCCAAGTTCTTCCCCACGTGGTATGACCCTGCTCTGATTGATCCCCATCCCCGTCACCAGAACCCCCACAGCCTTGTATGGGTGGGGCGTCTGGAGGTTCCGAAGGATCCTGATCTTGCTATCCGCGTATTTGATCGTTTGGTCGAGATGCGCCCCGAGCTCCCTTGGCGCTTGGAGGTGCTTGGATCGGGTACACGGATTGCCGAGCTCTCCCAGCTGGTCGAGGGCCTCTCCAAATCTGTCAGGGACCGGATAACACTGCATGGGCGTGTCGACCCCAAGCAGGTTGCGCGGGAAATGGCGGATGGCGGGATCTTCCTCATGACTTCCCACCCGGGGTACGAGGGATATGCACGTGTACTGGTAGAGGCGATGGCGTCCGGCTTGCCCGCAGTCGTAACCCAGGGCAGCGATACGGGCAACATTGTCGTGGACGGCGTTACGGGCTACACCTGCAGCCGTGACCCGGGCGAGATAGCGGAGGCCATCATCCGCGCGGCGGGAATCGAGCGCGCCAACGTACTTTCCGCTGTTGCGGGATTCGATGCCCCGACGCTTGTCAGCCGCATCTTTACTGCATCCGGCGCCAAGCCGACCTGATTTCTCTTCTTGGCTGAATACTCCGATGACATGGTCCAAGTAGGTCCCCGTGGACGGCAGCACTGTGAAAATGAGCCAATGAGTTTCCTAACAATCCAACGTCGTGACCCACTCTCCACGTCCCTGTATTTCGGTGTCGCGGGTGTATTTCTCGTAGGCGGGGTTATCAACTTTGCTGATTTCGGGTGGCTGACGCCATTACTGGAGCCATTCATCGTTGGCTTGGCTCTATTGAGCCTGAAAAGTTCACGTCTGCCGACGTCACGACTTTTCCTCGCGATGGGTCTTCTGCTGTACGTCATAGCAGGCATCGTTCTGGCAGTTCTGATACGAAAAGCCAATTTTCTGGACTTCTTTCAAGCCTACAAGTCCTTCTGGTACCTGCTCCTGCTGGTGCCACTTTCAGGGGCCAGGTTCCTGACGGATCAGGACATTGTCAGGCTGAACAGGTTTTTGCTTGGCTTGTTCCTGGCGATCTATTCGTTCAAGAAATTTCTATTGGATATCGATCGGCCGATTGTCCTGACGGAGAACAATTTCGAACTGCTTCTGGTCTGCATGCTTTTTTATAGAGCGTGTCTGATCCGGGATCGCATCAATCTTGGCGAGATGCTGACCCTCGGCTGCATCGTGTTCATTTCTGGGTCGCGCTCATCGGCGTTGTGCTTCGCAATCGTAATCGCATTTCTTCTGATCCGGGGCAAACCCCGTCGAAGGGATCTTCTCGCGATAGGCGGTCTCTTTGCCGCAGTTGTGATGGGTGTGATCCTGTTCCAGCTGAGGTCTGGCACAGGTGGCGTGGAAGCAATCGACCGGGTTCGATTTTTCTTTGTGTTTCTGGGCGCGATCGAACAATGGACCTGGTGGGAGTACCTGGTTGGCGAACCTCGCATCACCGCGCTTCCGCAGTGGGCGTGCAACCAACTCTCTGCCTATCGCGGTCTGTTCAGTTATCGCGGTGATGGGACATGCTACTCCGTCATTCTTCATTCGTTTGATATGCGTGTCATATATGACCATGGCTTGCTGGGTCTGGTGATGATAGTAGGAGCATTGTGGAAGCTCCTTTCCAATGTCCCGGCCAAAGTACGCCTGTGCATGGTGGTCCTCCTTCTGGCAAATGGCTTGTCGGTCAGCGCCATCAATAGCGTCTATTTCGCGTTGGGTTTGGTCTTCTTCGTCGGCCATCGATATGAGGTCGACGCATGAGCCGCGACCGGCAACCCGCCCTCCAAGGCGGAGTCAGAATGAGAGCACTGGTTAGCAATTGCAGGCTGGCGCACGAGGCCGAGCTGCCGGCAATTTTTGATGAGCTGCTTGAAGCCAAAACGCCAGTCACCGTTGGTTTTCTGAACCAGCACGGATACAATGTTGCTAGAGGTTCTGCGTCTTCCTACCGAATTTTCGAATCGCTCGATGTGCTGTTCCGCGACGGAATCGGTATATCCATTGCATGCAAGGTGTTCGGGATGGATCCCAAGGACAACCTAAATGGAACGGACGTAATCCCGTCGCTCGTGAGCTATGCATCGCGTACCCTGGGTAACGATGTGCAGTTTTTTGCCTATGGCACAGCGCAGCCGTGGCTGGAACGCGGCGCGCGCGAGCTCTTCAGTGGCGCGGGCTTCGAAACACTCGATGGCTTCCAGCCAATCCAAAGCTATGTTGGGCATTTCAAAGCGCGTAAAAGAGACGGGGTGCCGGCTGTGGTCGTGCTAGGCATGGGCATGCCTAAGCAGGAATTGGTAGCAGAGGCTATGAAGGCCGCCCTCAACTCCCCGATGGTCATAGTCTGCGGCGGGGCCATACTTGATTTCAAAGCAGAGCGGTTCAGCAGAGCCCCGAAGGCTTTTCGTGTACTCAGGCTTGAGTGGCTGTACCGCTTGGCCTTGGAGCCAAGGCGTCTTTTTGCTAGATATGTCGTTGGTATCCCTGTATTTCTGTTTTCCGTTCTTAAAGATCGAGTTACATGAACCCGCTGGCTTTGGGCATTTTCAGGCAGTGGCGGTGGAATTGGTAATTGGTTTCTCCACTGAAGACGTATTTATTGAGGCGTGTTGTTACCATGGCAAAGCCCAACGATCATCGGTTGGAATGGATAGACGTCGCCAAGGGGCTTGGCATTGCCCTTGTGGTCTATGGCCATGTGTTCCGTGGTCTGGAAACAGCCGGAATCATATCGGCCAGTGAGGCGATGACCGTCATTGACAGCGTCATCTACTCGTTTCATATGCCACTGTTCTTCTTTCTGGCGGGGATATTCCTCGACGAAACGATCAACCGCCGAGGCATGGGCGGAGCGATATGGTCCAAGGTTGAGACCGTACTCTACCCTTACGTCGTATGGTCGCTCCTGCAGGGCGCGATTGAGGTTGCGTTGGCTCAGTACACCAACGGCGGAACCACGCTTGATGAGGTGCTCTCCCTCCTGTGGCAGCCCCGGGCTCAATTCTGGTTTTTATATGCTCTTTTCCAGATCTTCGCTGTAAGCGCGATCATATTCTCCAAATCGCCTCGATGGGGGACATACGCTTTTGCCGGCGCTGGAATTCTTCTTTTCTGGTTCGGTTCGGGTGAGGCGCTTGGGTCGTTCGTCCATGCATCCAGGATGCTTATTTTCTTCATCCTTGGGGTCCTCTTCTATCGAAATGGCGGACTACGTGTGGAATGGACAGTGGTGCGTGCGGCGTCTGTGGTTGCGCTTTTTGTCATCGCTGAGCTTCTCTTCCATATCGTCTTGGGACTGAGGTACACGGATCGGAGTCCGGCGTCGCTCTTGGTCGCCTGCTGTGGCATTGCGGCGGTGATTGGCTTCTCGAACGTGGCGGCCAACGGCTTGGCAGCACTGCTTTCATATTTGGGGAGGCTGTCTATGTATGTGTATTTGATGCACATCCTCGCAGCTAGTGGCGCAAGAGTTGTGCTCGCTAAGTTGTGGCCAGACGCCTCAGTCCTCACGCATATCACGTTGGGCGTGCTCGCAGGCTTGATCTTACCCCTGGTTGCCGCTCGCCTTTGCGAAAGGTTCAGCTTGATGTTCCTGTTCAGAATGCCTCCGATATCGTCGCGGCAAGCTGGCTGACATGCTTCTGCACAGCGTCCATGACTGCCCCTATCGAGCTGCCACTGATGAACTACAAATTTTGCCTCGCTATCGCCATCGGAATAGTGATGACGTCTGGCGCCGCAGCAGGGAATGTCCCTACGCCGTGTGTCAACGTATTCTCTGAGAACAAGGGGTGGTACCAGCCCGATCAGTTGCCTTCCAGTCGCGCGCTGCTGAAAGAGGCTGCAGGGGAGGGAGTCAAAGCAGTCAGGCTCAACCTGTTTCCTTTCGAAACGATGTCTGACCCGACGCAGTCGGGGATGTGGCGCTCAGCGCTTAGGGACTTGGTTTCCTACGGCAATGGGATTGGTCTTCATGTGATAATCGACTTGCACGAGTCGAATATGTGTTCACGTGAAGCCGAGGAATGTGTCGCAGAGCTGAGGCGGTTCTGGCAGCGGACGGCCAGCGATTTTTCTGCGAGCAGATACGATGTATCCTATGAAATTCTTAATGAGCCTAAAGGTGCAATTGCGTCCCGGTGGTCCGCGCTGTTCCCGCAAATCATCAAGATAATTCGGGCTTCCGATAAATCGCATTCCATTATTGTTGGGGGCAAGGGATATTCTACTATATGGGATCTTCCCAGGTCGGACCCTTCGCTCAAGAACGTTATCTACACCTTTCATTATTACAACCCTATGGGGTTCACTCACCAGGGCGCGGATTGGTTGAAAGCCTACCCGGCGCTGGCGGCGAAAAGAAACGTGGGTTGGGGTTCATACGCAGATCGGCAGAAGCTGCGGAATGATATTAGGTCGCTGGACGGTTGGCTGCTGCGGAACAGGGCAGAGCTGTTCATGGGTGAATTTGGCGTGTTCAAGCGAGCGCCTGCACCAGACCGAGAGTTGTGGATCCGTGAACTCGTTTCCGCAGCCGATGCGCGCAATGTGAGTTGGTGCATCTTCGATTACGAAGGAGGGTTTGGTGTCCGTGGCAATTTGAAGAAAATCACTGGCCCGCAACCCCATCGAGCGGACGACTGAAACAAACGTCGTGTCTTGGGCCAGCCGAGCATGGGCTCGGCTCTACCTCAGCCTGCCGCCTGCTTCTCGATCTCCGCCTTGCGCAGCAGGAACCGCTGCACCTTGCCGCTGGGCGTCTTCGGCACCGCCACCACGAACTCCACCTGGCGCGGATAGGCGTGCGCGGACAGCCGATGGCGCACGTGCTGCTGCAGTTCGTGCGCCAGCGCGTCGCTGCCTTCAAACCCATCACGCAGGATCACGAACGCTTTGACGATCTCGGTGCGCTCCGGATCGGGCACGCCGATCACCGCGGCTTCGGCCACCGACGGATGTTCCATCAGCGCGCTCTCCACATCGAACGGGCCGATGCGGTAGCCGGACGAGGTGATGAGGTCGTCGGAGCGGCCGATGAAGCTGATCGAGCCGTCGTCCTCGCACTCCACCGAATCGCCGGTGCGGTAGTAGCCACCGGCGATGGCCGGGGTCTCCGCCTGGTAGTAGCCGGTGAACCACATGATCGGCGACTGCTTCAGGTCCACCGCGAGAATGCCGGGCGTGCGCGGTGGCAGCTCGTTGCCCTGGTCGTCCAGCACCGCCACGCGGTAGCCGGGCATCGCAAAGCCCGACGACCCCGGACGCACGCGGTGGGCCAGCGCGTGGTGGTTGTTCACCACCATGCCGGTCTCGGTCTGGCCGTAGTGGTCCAGCACCGTGGTCTGCAGGTGCTCGGCAAACCAGCGGGCGATCTCCGGGTTCAGCGGTTCGCCGGCGCTGCTGACCACGCGCAGCTGGCCCTTGATGCCGGCACTGGCGGCGGGGCCGGCAGCAATGATCTGCCGGTACGCGGTGGGCGAACCGGCCAGGTTGGTCACCCCCAGCTGGCCGATGATCGTATTCAGGCCGTGCACGCTGAAGCCGGCTTCGCTGAAGGTGGTGGCATGGCCAAGCAGCAGCGGGCCGATCACCGCGTAGTACAGACCGTAGGCCCAGCCGGGATCAGCGATGTTCCAGAACACGTCGTCGGCGCGCAGGTCCACGGCCAGTTCCATGTAGCTGGCAAAGGCCATCATCGCGCGCAGCGGCACGGGCACGCCTTTGGGGCTGCCGGTGGTGCCGGAGGTCGAGAGCAGGGCCATCAGCGCATCGCCGGGCAGCAGCACCGGTTCCAGCGCAGGCGTGGCCGCCGCGGTGGCGGCGCGCCAGTCGATGTCACCATCGCGCAGTACCTGGCCGGGCGTCAGCACGGTGGCCACCGGCGGGCAGGCATCCAGTTCGTCCAGCTTGCCGCGGTGCGCACTGTCGGTCACCACGAGGTGGGTATGGCCGGTCTTCAGGCGGCTTTCGATGGCCTTGGGGCCGAACGCGGTGAACAGTGGCTGGTAGACCGCGCCGAGGCGCCAGGTAGCGAGGATGGTAGCCAGCAGGTCGGGCGTGCGCGGCAGCAGGCCGGCCACCACATCGCCGGGGCCGACACCGGCGGCTCGCAGCACCTGTGCGGCGCGGGCGGCGGCATCGCGCAGGTCATCGAAGGTGTACAGGTGCAGCGCACCCTGTGCGTCGATCCAGCGCAGGGCCAGCCGATCACTTCCGCAGTAGCGGTCGCAGCACTCCACGCAGGCATTGAGGCCCTCGTCCAGGCGCCCCTGGAAGCGGGCCTGCCACTGCGCGATATCGAAGCGGTCGCGGGCTTCATCGTAGGAAGGGCGTACTGCGGTCTGCGGGGCCATGCGCGTCTCCGGCGGGTGTCCGCCTGACCATAGCGGTGCCGCGCGCGGCTGCAAATGGGACCTTGGGAGTAGGCCGTCATGCGCGCGTCACAAGGGCCAGGGCCGCTGAATGCGGCTGTTGCCGTGCGGGCATGAGCACATGCACACGCCGCATGAATCCTTCAGGGCCTTGTGCGGCAAGGGGCGCGCGGTGTTTTCGCGAGCGCGTGCACGCCAGCCTAGCTGGGTTGCAACGCATGGTTAACCTTCGACTGCAGACGATGGCCCCGTCCACCGCATTCCGCGCGTGGCTTCGGAGACACGGACATGGCACAGCAGAACCAGCAGAACCAGAAGGGTCAGCAGAACCAGCAGGGTCAGCAGAACCAGCAGGATCAGCAGCAGGGTCGCGGTCGTGACCAGCAGCAGCAACAGCAGCAGGACCAGCAGAAGCAGGACCAGCAGCAGAACCGCAACCAGCAGCAGGGCGGCAACGACGAAGAAGAATGAGCCCGGCCCCCGCCAGGTCTGAATACTGAAGCCCCGCCCCGTGCGGGGCTTCGCTTTTCAAGACATGCCGGTTTAAAGCACGCCGACCCGTTCCAGCACCGCGCTGGCGGCCATGTCGTTGGGGTTGGTGCCGGGCAGGCCCTGCGGCACATCCATGCCCATGCCGTGGTACAGGTCCACCCAATGCTGGGCGATCTCCCCGGTCTGCGGGTTGCGGAAGTTCATCGGCTGCAGCGCGAACACATGGTGCGCGCGGAAGGCACGCTCGATGAAGTCCGAGCAGTAGTAGCTGTCCTCGTTCAACACATAGGCCGTGTTGTACGGCTTGCCAAGCATCGCGCGTGCCTTGGCAACCGCATCGACGATCGCACCGGCCGGCGCCGCACGCAGCCGGTACACCACGATCTGCCGCTGCCTGCCGCGCGCGTCGCGCTGGAAGTCCACCAGCGTCTGCTGCCGCGAGCCCTTCTCATCGGCATGCAGTACCTGCCAGCCGTGCGCACCGGCCGCCACCAGGGCCACGTGGTCGAAGCTGGTCGCGCCCTGCGTGGCGGTGGCGTCGTCGATGGCCGCACTCAGGCCGCTGTGCCCGGCGGTGACGAACAACAAGTCGCCCTCGCGCACCTGCACGCCTGCGGCAAGCGCGGTTGAGAAAGGGGAGAGCAGCAGGCCGATGACCAGCAGGAAGGTGCGCATGGGAAACCAGAGGCGGGCGTGAGCGGGCTAGTCTACCCCTGCCGCCCGCGGCGGTTCCGGGCCACGGATGTGGAAGCGCAGTTAACCCGCCCGTGGCTATGCTTGCCTGCCCCGCGCCAGGCACCCGCGCGACCGACCCGGAATCAGGAGGATCCCTTGAGCCAGCTTCACTATGCCGCCCTGGCACTTGCCCTTGGCCTGGCGCTGTCGGCCTGCAAGCCCGCCCCGCAGGCAGCACCGGCCGAAGCTGCGGCGCCGGCCCCGGCCCCGACCAGCACGGCCGCCACCGCCAGTGCCCCGGCCGCGCCGGTCGCGGCCTCCGCAGGCGCCGGCACGCAGTGCCCCCACGCGGTCTTCGAGGATTTCCTCGCGCACTTCGGTCATGAGATCGCCCTGCAGGAAGCGGCCACGGCCGATCCGCTGCTGGACAGCTACATCGATGCTGGCGCCGAGCCCGAACCGGCCACGGTTGAACGCACCGTCGCGCTGGCCGAGGTCGAGTGGCCGGTGATGCCGGACCCGGCCACGCTGAAGGGGCGCGGCCGCGAAATGCAGGTCACCGCCCTGGCCGACGGCCGGATGCAGGTGCAGATGCGCACCCCTGACACCAGCGACCAGCAGACCTACACCTTCGTCCGCAGGCCGTGCTGGCAGCTGGTCAGGCGTGAAGACGAATCGATCTGACCCTGCCGCAGGTTGGGTCATGGCGTAGAGTCGAGCATGGCTAGACTCTACAAAGGAAGCTGTCATGAACACCCGCAGGATGCGATCGATCACCGCCAGCGTGCTGCTGCTCTCCGCTGGCACGGTCAGCGCGCAGGTGCTGCACGCCGACGACCGCAGCTGGTTCGCCGATGCAGCGGCCGAGCAGGCGGCACGCACCCGGCTCTCCGCTGCTGTCGCCACGCTGCGTGATGCCGGCTCGACGGACCCCGCTACGCGCGTACAGCAGGCCGAGCGCCTGCTCGGCGAATGCCAGCGTCATCGCGCCTACCTGCACCTGCAGGCCGCACGCAACGCGCGTGACTCCCGCCCGGTGCAGGCGCAGCGCGCCGTCGCGGATGTGTGCGATGACGCCGCCGGCATCGCGCGCAAGGCGCTGGTCGATGCACCGGCCGACGCGCGCTGGGTGGCGCCCTACGCCTGGCTGCGCACGCGCGCGCTGGGCAACGCCAGCAGCTCCACGCCGCCTGCTGCAGGTCTGGAGGATGCCGTGGACGAGGTGGCCAGCCCGGCACTGGATGCATTCGCGCGCCTGCAGCGGCAGCTGCTTCAACATGCCAGCTATCCGGCCTTCGCCAGCAACGGCGGGCTGCTGGACAGCCGCAAGGACCGCACGGCACTGTCACGGCACCGGGACCGTGCGCTGCGCGAGGCCGGCTGGAAGGGCTACTGGCAGGGCGTGGCATCGCAGCGTGAGGCCATGGCCAGCACGCTGCTGGCGCTGGTGCAGGTCAACGATCGCGCCTCGCAACTGCAGGGAGATGGCAGTGCCCCCGAGCACAGTTACCGCCGCATGGGCCTGGACCCGGACGCGGTGCAGGCAACCCTGACCGCCGTGCAGCGCCATGCTTCGCAGCGCCGTGCCTACCAGCAGGTGCTGCTGCAACATGCCGGACGCATGGGCTCGCCGGACCCGCAGATCTGGGATCTCAGTCTGCCCGATGCAGGCTTCGTACCGCCGGTCCTCACCCTTGAGCAGGTGCGCGACACCGCCACCGACGCGATGCGCGGGTTGGGACCCGGGTACGCCGGTGAAGTACGCGCACTGCTCGACCCGGCGCAGCGGCGCATGGACATGGCTCCGACCCTGGGTCCGCGCAGCGCCGATGCCTTCCCGGTCGCAGCCCCTGGCGTGCCCTCCCTGCTGTTCGTCGGCCAGCGCGGTGGCACGCTGGAAAGCGATGTGGAGGTCGTGCACGAGGCCGGGCATGCCGTGCATGGGCAATGGATGGAGCGCGGGAACGTGTCGGCGTTCTATCGCAACGGTACCTCGTGGTTGAACGAGGCCTACGCCATCTTCAACGAGCTGGAATTCCGCGACCAGCTGTACCAGCAGGCGCAGGATCCGCGTGCCAAGGCCTATTACCTCACGTCGCTGCTGGATGACATCGTGCTGCAGCTGTTTACCGCCTCCGAGGAGGCGCAGCTGGAGCAGTCGATCTACCAGGGCGTGGCCGCTGGCACGCTCGGCACGGCCGATGATCTCGATGCGCTGACCCTGAAGGTGCTGTCCGGCTACGGGATGATGGCCGAGCGCTACCCCGCGCTGGGCGCCACCTGGGAAACCAAGCGGCTGATGTACGAAGATCCGCTGTACCTGGCCAACTATCTGTTCGCCGGCCTCGTCGCCGTGCAGCTGTACGTGCAGGAGCAGCAGGACCCGCAGGGCTTCCGCCAGCGCTATCTGGCCGTGTTGTCCGAAGGCTTCGACCGCGCGCCGCAGGAACAGGTGGCGCAGCTGCTGGGCCACGCACCGGACTGGCCGGCGCTGGTGGATGCGGACCTGCAGGTGTTCGATGCCCAGGTGGCGCGCCTGCAGGCGCTGCATGCGCAGATCGAAGCCGGGCAGGGCGGCTGAAGGAACAACGATGGAGAAGGCGATGGCACGACCGCAACACATGCACCGGCATCTGCTGGCCTACCTGTGGTGCGCGATGCTTCTGTTGGCCGTGCCCCTGCTGGCCATCGCCCAGACCCAGATCCCCATGCTGGATTCGCCGGTGGTCGATCCCACCGGCGTGCTTTCGGCCAGCACCACCGACCGGCTGCAGCATCAGTCGCGCGCGCTGTTCGAACGCAGCGGTGGCGCGCAGCTGCAGGTGCTGGTGGTGGGCAGCACCGGTGATGAAAGCATCGAAGCCTATGCCCAGCGCGTGTACGACCAGTGGCAGCTGGGGCGCAAGGACGTGGACGATGGCGTGCTGCTGCTGGTGGCGGTGGAGGACCGGCACGTGCGCATCCAGCCGGGCTATGGCCTGGAAGGCGCGATTCCCGATGCGTATGCCAAGCGCATCATCGAAGAGACGATCCTGCCACGCTTCCGCGACGGTGATATCGACCAGGGCGTGATCGACGGCAGCGCGCAGCTGGTCCAGCTCATCGATGGCGAGCCGCTGCCGCCGCCGCCCAGCAACCACCCCTTGGACATCGCCTGGGGCAACTTTGACACGGTGGTGTTCAGTACCGCGCTGCTGGCATTCTTCGCCGGCCTGTGGCGATCACCGCGGATGATGGACCCGCCTCCGCTGCGGCGGCCGGGTGGGCCGCGCAAGAAGCGCATGAAAGCCGCAGCAAAGGCTGCGGACGCAGCGGCGGGCGATGGCCCCAAGCCCCGCCGCTGGTGGCGCGCACCGCTGGAGTGGCTGGGCGTGATCATCGCGGGCACGCTGATGACGGCAGTCATCCAGCCGCGCGCGGTGCTCGGCATGGGCATGCTGCTGACGTTCATCGTGCCCGTCGCCTGGGGCTGCGGGCGCATTTGGCGGCGCAGCCGCGGCACCCGCCGCACGCTGTTCGCCATGCTGGCCATCAGCGCAGTGCTGGCGTTGACCCTGCAGCTCACGCGCGGCGTGTTCCCCGGCCTGGTCATCCACGTGGCGGCTTACGTCGCGCTGGGCGTGCTCGCGTTCCTGGTGACACTGCCGTGCCTGGTCGCGCGTGAGTGTTGGCGCCACAGTCGCGCTGATTTCGCCGTGCGTCTGCTGGTATTCGTCATCGTGGCCGGCTTCGCGGCGGTGTGGATCATCGACCAGGCACGCGACTCCGATGCCGGCACCGTGCTGTGGTCGGTGGCGGGGTTTGCAGCCTATGTGGGCTGGATCCTGCTGATGGCCAAGGGCGGCGGCGGTGGAGGTGGTGGTTCGGGCGGCAGCTCGCGCTCCTCTTCCTCCTCGTCGAGCTCTTCGTCGTCGTCGTCGTCCAGCTGGTCCGGCGGCGGTGGCAGCAGTGGCGGTGGGGGCGCGTCGGGCAGCTGGTAGGTATCAACCTTGGTTGGCATATTTCTCCGTGCCGGGACAGCGTCCGCCGGGCATGGCCCGGCGCTACCGTGTGCCACCTACGCAACCACCCGCCAGCCCTGCGCGGCATCGGCCAGCTCGCCGCTGCCCTGCACATCACCCACGCGCAGCAGCAGGCCCCGCGCGTTGGGCAGGTCTTTCTTCTCGGGAAACCAGCGGCGATCCGCAGCCGCCACGATCAACAGACCTTCGTCATCACCCATCGGCGCGAACTGCGGCGACGGCGGGCTGAGCGGCTGCAATCCGAACCGCGCGCTGGCCTCGGAACGCACCGCGTCCACGTCCGCACTGGGCAGACCCACTTCACTCAGGCAGGTCAGCTCACTGCCATGGAAAGCGCCACTATGCGTACCCGCGGGCAGGCGCCTGCGGCCGATCAGCTCGAGGATCAACCCATCGGGCCCGGTGAAATACACCGATTGCGACTGCCAGTTGCTCTCCAGCGCGAAGTAGTCGATGCCTTCGGGATTGCGTTGCAGCGGCAAACGTTCGCGCAGCCACGTCATGGCCTCGTTGAAGCGGTTGTCGGGCACGTTGAAGGCCAGGTGCACCCCGCCCAGCGGCTGTCCGTTCGCCGCTTGCAGTTCGATCGTGCTCCAGCCGATGTGCACGTGGTTGCCGACCACGCGCAGCTGCAGCACGTCGTGGAACCAGGCGGCGACAGTGCCCACGTCGGACACCGGCAGGGTGAGGTGCAGCAGGCGCATGATGCGGTCTCCTTTGCGCGATGCCAGGATACTAACCCGCGCCGCCGGAAGGCTGCATATCCACGCATGGCGTGGATCTACTTCAGTGCATGTCTGAAGAACGCGATGACGCCCTCGGCTGCGCCGCGATGGGTGTGCGCACGCGGAACGCGGCTGCTGCACACCGGCCCGAGCTGCTGTTCGCCCAGCGCCGTGCACGAGGACAGGAAGTCGTAGTGGCCCACGCCGGGCAGGCGCTGCAGGGCCGCGCCGGGAATCAACGCCGCTGCCGCCTCGCCGTTGGTGGCCGGAGGAGCGATGTCATCCTCCTCGCCCAGTACGATGGCCACCGGCTGCTGCAGCGCCTGCAGTTGCTCGGGGGCAAAGGCCTGCACGATGGCCGGCGCCAGCAGGTAGACGGCGCGTATGCCTGGGATGGCGCGCGACTGGTCGGCATCCGTCAGGTACGGCTGCAGCTGCGCTGAGGCGAGGGCCTGCTGGCGCGCCTGCAGCGTATGCGCCGGCGCTTCCGGTTGCGGCCGGCACACGCCATCGGACGGATGCGCCTCGCAGAAATCGAGCAGCCGCTGCAGCTGCGGGCGGGCACCGGCGGCAAGCAGGGCGGTGTAGCCCCCGGCCGAGAAGCCGACGACGCCCAGGCGCCGCGCGTCCACATGCTGGCCCAGGCGAGGATCCGCCTGCACCGCCGCCAGCGCTGCCTGCAGATCGTCAGCGCGCAACCATGTCAGTATGCTGCCCGCCAGCGTCATTTCTTCCGCACCGTTGTTGCCGGGGTGGTCCACCGCAATCACCAGATAGCCCGCGCGTGCCAGTGCCGTGCCCAGCCATCCCATCATCCGCGCGCTGCCACCGTTGCCATGGAACAGCAGCAGCGTGGGCAGCCGATCACCCGCGATGGGCGCGTCGATGGCCGATCTGCCCACGTCAAACAACGGGGCATCCGGCGGGCCAATGGTCAGCGGCGTCTCGTTGCTGGATGCGGGTGCCGGGTACCACACCGTGAAGCGCAGCGTGTCACGCTGCTGCGCGTCACGCACCCCTGCACTGGCCAGCGCGGTCGTGCCGTGCTGTTCACCTGCCTTCCATTCCTGCGCCAGCACGGCCGGCGAAAACACGCTGCACAACAGCGCCAACAGCATTCCCTTCATCTGCATTGCCTGTGTCCTTTCAGGGGGATCGTTCGGTGACCGGCAGCCAGATCTCCATGCCACCATGGCCGGTGTGCTCATCGAAGCGCGCGTCGTAGCGCTCCAGCTCGGGGGCGTTGGCCAGATCCAGCCCGGCCGAGGGCAGATAGGTGTCCAGCAGCCAGAACCACGTTGAGCGGATGGCTGAGATGTGCCCGCCGTGCCAAGCCACCAGGTAGCGCTGCGCCGGCACCCTCACGCGCTGCCAGCCCGCGGGTACGGACGGCAGCGTGCTGGCCGGAAGCGCGGCCACGTAGTCGAAGCCGCCGTCATCATCGTGGTTGCAGCACACGCCGAAACTGACCGGCACCGGCGATGGCCACGCGCGGTTCAGTCGCGCCCATTGGCTGGGGATGGCCCCGCTGCCCTCGCGTCCATGGCGTTGGCCGATGCCCGCCAGATCCAGCGCAGGCGCGTCAAGCAGGCGTGGTGCTTCGGTGCAGGGTGAGGGCGCATCGTCCAACCGCAGGGCCTGTACCAGTGGCAGACCGTCCAGGCCGTTGTCGCGCACCCGCTCGGGGGTCTGCCCGAACTGCTCGCAGAATGCACGGGTGAATGCCGCATGGGTGGAATAGCCGGCTTCCAGGGCGACCGGCAGGATGTCCGCCGCGCCGGCGGCCAGTTGCTGGGCCGCGGCGGTCAGGCGCCGTCCGCGCAGGTAGCGCACGACCGAGGTGCCGGTGCGTGCCTGGAACAGGCGCGACAGATGGAAGGGAGAAACGCCGGCAGCCGCTGCGATATCAGTCAATGCCAGCGGCAGCGCGGCGTGCGTCTCGATGTACCACAGTGCCTGGCTTGCCGCGCTCATTGCGCCCCCCGGTTGCATGCCTGGGAGCGTAGCGGATCAACGCGGGCAGCGTTTAGCAGTTCTTGCGCCTTCTGGGGTTCCCTGGCTGGTCGGTTGAGAAGAAAATGAAGCCCTCGAAAACGCAGGGACGCACATCGTGAAGAAAATCTCTTCTTTCTGCAGGCACGCGGGCACGTCGGCATGACGGGAGTCTGGGGGGCCTGCATCGTATTGTCTGTGCTGCCACTGATCCTGCTGACGGTGCTGTGGCGCCGCGCTCGTCGCTGGCAAGCGAATCGCTGGATGTTCAGGGCCCTGTTTGCCCTGCAGCTGGCCCTGTTATCCCCTACGCTGTTGTTGGCGCAGCACGCGGCCCTGCCGGTGCCGTCCATCGCCGCGCTGACGGTGGTCCTGGTCAACCTGCCAGGGCAGGATCGCGTGTTCATTGACCTGTGGGCCTTCGGTAGCGATTACGCCGCGCTCCTGACGACCCCGTTCTTCCTTGTTCTGGCCATCGCACTGTTCCTGCCGTGGCCGAGACTTCCGCAGCGGCGCGGTGCTTGATCGGCTCCTTGCAGTGCGCGTCTTCACCGCGCACGGTCGTGCGGCCGCGCTACCCTGCGGCCATGGAAATTCCCGCAACGACCGTGGCGCCGGACGTGCTGGCCCGCGATGAAGGCTACTGGGCCGCCGTGGCCAGCCACTTCGACATCACCGAGGAAGTGAACCATCTGGAAAACGGCTACTGGGGCGCGATGGGTCGCGAGACCTTGGCCAGCTACCAGCGGCACACCGCCGAGGTGAACCGCGGCAACGCCTGGTACGGGCGCCACACGTTTCCCGCAGGGTACCTGGCCGTGCACCGCCAGGTGGCCGACATGCTGGGCGTGGGCGCCGACGAGATCGCGCTGACCCGTGGCGCGACCGAGGCGATGCTGGCCCTGATCGGCGGCTACAACCGCCTCTCGCCGGGCGACCAGGTGCTGTACGCCGACGTGGACTACGACAGCATGATCGGCGCCATGCGCTGGCTGCAGCAGCGGCGCGGCGTGCAGGTGGAGCGCATTGCCCTGCCGGCGGTGCCTGACCGCGCGCAGATCCTGCAGGCCTACGATGCCGCTTTCGCGCGGCTGCCGAAGCTGAAGCTGGTGCTGCTGACCCAGGTCAGCCACCGCCACGGCCTGGTGCTGCCGGTGGCCGAGATTGCCGAACGCGCGCGTGCGCGCGGCATCGATGTGATCGTCGATGCCGCCCACGGCTTCGGCCAGATCGCCTTCGCGGTGCCGGACCTGAAGGCCGATTTCGTGGGCATCAACCTGCACAAGTGGATCGGCGCGCCGGTGGGCGTGGGCGCGATGTACGTGCGCAAGGGCCGCGTGGCCGACCTCGACCCGTACATGGGCGAGACCGACGATGGGCGCGTGGGCAGCCGCGTGCACACCGGCACGGTCAATTTCGCCGCGTACCTGGCGTTGCCCGAAGCCATTGCCCTGCACCAGCGCATCGGCTCGGCCAACAAGCAGGCACGCCTGCGTTACCTGCGCGAGCGTTGGACGGTGCCCGCGCGGCAGATGGCGCACCTGGAAGTGCTGTCCTCGTCGGACCCGGCCTTGGCCAGCGCACTGGCCAGCTTCCGCCTGCGCGGCCGCACCAGCGTCGCCGACAACATGGCGCTGCAGAAGCGGCTGCTGGATGAGCACCACGTGTTCACCACGCATCGTGATGGCTTGGAATCGGGCGCCTGCGTGCGGGTCACGCCTTCGGTGTTCACCCGGCCGCAGCAGATGGATGCGCTGGTGGAAGCGCTGGCCGCGCTGGCCTGATGGTGGGTGCCGACCGTGGGTCGGCACATCCACGCATGGCGTGGATCTACTGGTAGATGCCACCTTGGTTGGCACATCCCTCCGGGCCATGAATCCCGACACCGTCCATCCAAGCCGGTGGGTGCCGACCGTTGGTCGGCACATCCATCCAAGCCCGGCGGCACCCCCCCGGCCATCATCGCGCGACCTCCCGGCCGGCTGTGCTACTACGGCCGTGTACCCCTTCCTCTCCGGAGCACGACCATGGTCAACCCCGTCGCCCAGGCCCATCGCGGCTTGGGCACCACACTTTTCAGCCTGCTGAATCCGATACCGTTCGGCTTCTTCGTTGCCGGCCTCATCTTCGACGTCCTCTACCTCAATACCGCCGAGGTGATGTGGGGCAAGTCCGCCGCCTGGCTGATCACCTTCGGCCTGCTCATCGCCATCGTCCCGCGGCTGATCAACCTGTTCGCGGTCTGGCGCCGCAACGGCACCGCCACCGGCACCGACCGCGTGGATTTCCTGCTCAACCTGGTCGCCATCGTGCTGGCCATCTGGAACGCCTTCGTGCACAGCCGCGATGCCTACGCGGTGGCCGTGCCGGGCACCATTCTTTCCGCATTGACCGTGGGCCTGATCGCCATCGGTTTCATCCTGTTGTCGCTGCAGACGCCGGTACTGCATGGAGGTCGTCATGGCTGATCGCATCCTGCCCACGCTGGGCATCCTCTCGCTGTCGGTGATGCTGGCCGCCTGCGCGGGCAAGGCCGAATACCATCCGGCCGACCAGTCCGGGGCGCAGCCGCCGCTGCCCAAGCCGGCCAACTTCCTCATGCCGCCCATGCAGGTGCCCAAGGGCGTGGGCTGGGCCGACGGCCAGGCGCCCACCGTGGCCGAAGGCCTGAAGATCGAGCGCATCGCCGCCAACCTGCAGCACCCGCGCCGCCTGCTCACCCTGCCCAACGGCGATGTGCTGGTGGTGGAAGGCAATGGTCCTGGCGAAGAGCCGGTCACCACGCCCAAGCAGTGGATCGCCGGCAAGGTGAAGGCACGCTCGGGCAAGGCCGGCAAGGGCGGCAACCGGGTCACCCTGCTGCGGCGCACGCCGGGCACCAATACCTGGACCCAGCACGTCTACATCGAAGGCCTGCATTCGCCGTTCGGCATCCAGCTCATCGGCGACACGCTGTACGTGGCCAACACCGGCAACATCATGCAGTACCACTATGTGCCCGGCGAAACCCGCATGACCGACAAGGGCCGCGAGTTCACCGACCTGCCCAGCACCATCAACCACCACTGGACCAAGGATCTGCGCGCGAGCGCCGATGGCAGCAAGCTGTACGTGGGCGTGGGCTCCAACAGCAACATCACCGAGAACGGCCTGGCCGTCGAATACCGCCGCGCGGTGGTGCTGGAAGTGGACGTGGCCACCCGTGGCAGCCGCATTTATGCATCGGGCATCCGCAACCCCACCGGCCTGGACCTGGAGCCGAGCACCGGCACGCTGTGGGCGGTGGCCAACGAGCGCGATGAAATCGGCGCCGATCTGGTGCCCGACTATCTGACTTCGGTGAAGGAAGACGGCTTCTACGGCTGGCCCTACAGCTACTACGGCCAGCACGTGGATGAGCGCGTGCAGCCGCAGCGGCCGGACCTGGTGGCCAAGGCCATCGTGCCGGACTACGCCATCGGCTCACACGTGGCGCCGCTGGGCCTGATGTTCTACACCGCGCAGGCGCTGCCGGCGAAGTATCACGGCGGCGCGTTCATCGGCGAACACGGCAGCTGGGACCGTTCGCCGCTGAGCGGCTACGAAGTGGTCTACGTCGCGTTCAAGGACGGCAAGCCGACCGGCCGCCCGGAGCCGGTGGTCAGCGGCTTTACCTCCAAGGATGAAAAGACGCTGATGGGCGCCCCCGTGGGCATGGCGATGGACGCCGACGGCGCGCTGCTGGTAGCCGACGACGTGGGCGATGTGGTGTGGCGGGTCTCGGCGAAGTAGAGTCCGCCCATCACCAATGCTTGGCCATAGGCCGAGGAGCGACAGGGATGTCCAGGGCACTGCTGTGGTCCGCGCTGCTGTGCACGGGCCTTGTGGTTGCCAACCCGGTGTCCGCATCGGGTTGGCAGGGCAGCTACTCCAACGTCTGCGTGCACCCGCAATCGGGTGACCTGCTGGGCGCGGAGCTGTCCTTCATTGCCTACGGCGGCGGCACGGCCGTGCTCTGGCAGCCCTTCGAAGGCGAGGGGCTGCCACCACAGGTACTGGTGCTGCGCGAGGAAGGCGGCACCACGGTTGCGGTCGAGGCTGCGGGGGCGCCGGCGCTGTTTTCGATCACCCGTGAGCGCACGCGGATTCGGGTGCGTTACCTGCAGGGGCAGGATGGGGAAGTGATCGTGCTGCGGCCCGGTGCCGCGCAGTGGATGGGCGCCCGCCCGCCGGTGTGCCGGGCCTGATCTTGTAGAGCCGAGCCCATGCTCGGCTGCTCTTCAAAGAACCAGCCGAGCATGGGCTCGGCTCTACACAGTCGCGGTGCTGCCGCGCATTTCACTGAACACCGATTCCGCCGCAAACCCCACCCCACCCAGCAGCACGCCGAAGTACACCACCGTGGCCACCACGAACGCATAACCCGCAGCCACCGCCGCACCATCGCGCTGGATGAACCCGATCGCGAACGACATCAGCGCCAGCGCGGGCAGGGTGTTGCTGAAGGGAATCGGCCCCGCCGGCGCCATCAACAACAGCGTGGCAAACACCAGCGCCAGGTTGTTCAGCCGCATCATCTTCTTCGAACGCACCATCACCGCCAGCCGCATCGGCTGCGACAGCCGCTCCATGCGGTGCACCCACTTCAACGCACGGCCCAGGTTGGCCTTCAGCTTCTCGGTCGCCACCTCGCGCTCGGCCAGGCGGCGCGGCACCCACAGCGGGCGGTCGCGCACGCGGCTCAGGCCGATCAGCAGGATGGATGCACCGAACACCGTGCTCAGCCCGGGTATCGACACCGGGATGAGGAAGATCGCCGAGAGCAGGATCACGATCAGCATCAGCCCCTCGTCGCCCAGCGCCTGCAGCAGCGTGCCCACGCGGATCTGCTCGCCGGGCAGGCCGTGGATCAGGTCTTCAATCTGCTCGGCCAGCGGTGCGGTGTCGGTGGCCTCGGGGGCGCGGTAGGTCATGCGTCTGGATCTCCAGGGTAGGGCGGTCATGGGGCCGTCCTGCGGTGGGGGGCGCACAGGCTTGCTGAGTATCCCTGCAGCCGTGCCCGGCGGTATGAACCGCGCATGAGGCGGGCAGGCCCGCGACTGGCCTAAAATAGCGGTCCCCACATGCACGGTTGGACGTTGATGGACATGGGCCGCAGGCAATCGACCATCGCACTGGTCGCCATCGATATGGATGGCACCCTGCTGGATCCCGCCCACACGCTCACCGAACGGGCCAAGGCGGCCATCGCGCAGGCACGCGCGCTGGGCGTGCATATCGTGCTGACCAGCGGCCGCCCCGTGTCCGGCCTGGCGCCGTTCCTGGCCGAACTGGGCATCAATGGCAACGACGACTACTGCATCGCCTGCAACGGCGGCCTGGTGCGGCGCCTGGGCACCGGCGAGAACGTGGCCGAATTCCCGCTCAGCTTCGAAGACTTCCGCTACTGCGAACAGATCGCGCGCGAGATCGGCGTGCACTTCCAGGCCCTCGATGGCCAGCGCCTGTACACGCCCAACCAGGACATCAGCCGTTACACCGTCATCGACTCGCACCTCTCGCACGTGCCGCTGTCGTACCGCCGCGTGGAGGACATGGACCCGTCGATGTCCTTCATCAAGTTGATGATGATCGACGAACCCGAGGTGCTCGACGCCGCCATCGGCCGCTTGCCGGCCGAACTGACCGAGCGCTTCGCCGTGCTGAAGAGCGCGCCGTTCTTCCTGGAAGTGTTCGACCACCGCGCCGGCAAGGGGCCGAGCCTGCAGAAGCTGACCGAGCACCTGGGCATCGACCGCGCCAACGTCATGGCCATCGGTGACCAGGAAAACGACCTGACCATGCTGCAGTTCGCCGGCACCAGCGTAGCGATGGGCAATGCCATCGACGCAGTGAAGGCCGTGGCGCGCTTTGAAACGGCCACCAATTCCGAAGATGGCGTGGCCAAGGCCATCGAACGGTTCGTTTTGCAGTAACCCGCTGCACCGGTAGGTGCCAACCTTGGTTGGCAAACGCAGACCCGAGCGCCGACCAAGGTCGGCCGCTACCAACGCCGCACGATACCTGCGTATATCCGTGGTGTACCACGGTGCAATGGTGCGCGCGGCACGGCAGTGCAACACTGCCGCCCGTCGAAACCACCCCCTCGCATCACCCGGCAGTTGAACGTCTTCCACTGCCCCTGATCGGCGCGTACAGCGCCCCTCCCTCTTCAACGTAATTGCATCGCCAGCCACGGCCGCACCATCCGGTGCTGCAACGCGCTGGGCGTGCGCCTGCGTCCTCTTCCTCCTGCACCTGGATCTGGCCATGAACACTCCACCCACGACCCTGCTCGCCCTCGCACTCAGCGCCGCCCTCGCCGCACCGGCCTACGCCGCCGAAGCCAACGACGCCCCCACCACCCTCAACGCCCTGCAGGTCATCGCCACGCCGCGCGGTGCCGCCGTTGCGCCCACGCAGGTGGTTGGCCCCAACCGCTACATCCTCAACGCCGCCGATCTCGATGGCATGGTCACCGGCAACAACGGGCTGGCCATGCTCAAGGCCGTGCCCGGTGCAAGCTACACCGCCACCGACGGCCTGGGCCTGGATATCTCCGCCACCAGCCTGTTCGTGCGCGGCTTCCGCATGAATGAAATGGGCATCACCTTCGAAGGCGTGCCGCTGAACGACAACGGCTTCCTATCGCTTACCGGCACCAGCGTGGTGAATGTGGGCGTGCCCGATGGCATCGGCGCGATCACCGTCAGCCCGGGCGGCGCGCCGGTCAGCGTGTTTTCCAGCAGCGCCAACGGCGGCAGCCTGGAATACCGCCTGCGTGATCTGCAGGACACGCCCAGCCTGCGCATCAAGCAGGGCGTGGGCAGCAACCGCACCCTGGTCACCACGGTGTCTGCGCAGACCGGCCAGCTGGGCGAGCACGGCCCGAAAGTGCTGGTCGACCTGCAGCGAATTTCGGCCGACAAGTACCAGGGTGCAGGCACGCAGGATTTCCTGCGTGGCAACCTGAAGGCCCAGCAGGACGTGGCCTGGGGTGATTTCATCGTGTTCCTGTCCGACGCCAAGGCCAAAGTCTGGGGCTACAACAACATCTCCTTCGACATGATCCGCAAGCTGGGCTGGAAGAGCGACAGCTTCTATCCCGATTATGCGTGGGCGTACTACGTGGCCTTGCCGGAGAATGCCGATAAATCCTGCGGCGCGTACACCTGCGGCGAGCTTTCCGAACTGATTCCGTACCAGACCGGCCAGATCACCCGCGATCGCGTGGCGTCCATCAACCACCGTTTCCAGATCACGCCCGCACTCAGCGGCAACGTGCAGCTGTACAACGCCAACAGCCACACCCAGGCCACGCTGACCGACCCCACGGTGCCGTCACCCAATGGCGCACCTTTTTCCGAACAGGTGCAGACCCCGCGCGTGAACCGCTTGGGTGGCATGGGCAACCTGCAGTTTGAAACCGGCGCACATACCTTCAGCGCTGGCGTCTGGCAGGAAAAGAGCAAGGCTGCCGCGCGCACCGACTGGTATCAGCAGCCGCTGCTGGGCGAGGGCAAGCCGCTGAAGGCCTCCGGCCCGTTAGATACCCATGGCCCGGCGTTCATGACCGACAGCGCCTCGGCGTGGGTGACCCGCTCGCGCCAGCTCTACCTGCACGATGACATCGCCCTGAGCGACACGTTGAAGCTGGGCGTCGGCTTCAAGGCGGTGGATTTCCATACCGATGGCGGCGGCCTCGGCGATGCGCCGGACCGCCCGGTGAACGGCGCGCTGCGTGCCAAGGACAACTTCCTGCCGCACGTCTCGCTGTTCTGGAGCCCGAGCGACTCCACCGATGCCTTCATCGACATCGCCAACACCATGAACGGCTACCGCGTGGCCCAGCGCGGCAACATCGGCTACACCGCCTCGGCGTGGACCATCAGCGAGCAGGACGAATTCGACCGCGTGGCCGGCACGTTGCGGCCGGAAAAAAACTGGAACTTGACCGTGGGCGCCACGCGCCGCTTCGACCGGTTCACCGTCACCGGCGATGTGTTCTACAACGATATCCGCAACCGCCTGCTGTCCGCGGCGGTGGGCACGCAGTTCGCGCAGATCAATACCGTGCGGCTGATGCCGAAGATGCACGTCATTGGCGGCGACCTGGGCATTACGGCCGACATTACCGATCGCGTGCAGTTCTACCAGGGCGTGGGCGTGGCCCGTTCGTACTACGGCAGTGATTTCGTGGTGGACGACACCGTGTACCCGGTCAAGGGCAAGGCGCAGCCCGGTTACCCGCAGGTTTCGCTGGTGAGCGATCTGTCCGCGCACTTCGGTGACTGGCGCTTTGGCGCCACCAGCACCTCGTACCTGCGCCAGCCGTTTACCTACGAGAACGACATCCGCGTGCCCACGTTCTGGCAGGTGAACACCTATGCCGCGTACACGCTGGGCGAGGGTAGTGTGCTGCCGGGGCTGGAACTGCGGCTGGATGTGAGCAACCTGTTCAACCGCAACAACATCGGCACCGCCACGATCGCCGGGTCCGCGTTCCATGGCGATTACCAGACGCTGCAGCGCAGCGCCCCACGGCAGGTCATGTTCAGTACCGCGCTGCAGTTCTAACGCGGCGGGATCTGACCCCATCACCGTGAAACCCGCAATCCGGTAGCGCCGGGCCATGCCCGGCGGAATGCTTCCGGCGCGCCGCATCACCCAGGCTTTGACCCCAGTAGAGCCACGCCATGCGTGGATGCTCTCCGACCCCTCCCTCCACGTCGCATTCTGCACAACCCGCACTGATATTCCGGCACCCACGCAAGGTTCCCACAATGTTCCTCGGGCATGCTGTCCACCATGGCCCAGCCCGATTCCGTCTACCTGCCCACCCGCCCGCGTGCCCACGGACGCCCGCATCCGGTGCCCTACGCGGCGCCGACGGTCGATCTGACGGCCGAGTACCAGTTCTGGCAGGCCTACGAACGCCTCGTTCACCCACTCCCCGGCGGCGGTCTCCGCCTCGCCTGGCTGGTCTTCCAGAACGTCTACCGCGCCCGCGAACGCTTCCCCGATGACACCCACGAAGCCGCACTCGCGCGCGTCCTCTTCGGCAGCAACATGACCCCCGAGCGGGCCACCGAACTACAGGACCTCTACGGCCTCGTCAGCCGCCGCCTGGCAACCGTCGCTGCCAGGGGGCAGATCCCTTTCCGCAGGAAAGGGCTCTGACCCCAGCCCCAGGCGTATCGTAGAGACGCGGCCACCCGTCCGCGCCAGCGCAGTAAACGCCGATGCCTCTACCCCCAGGCCATTACCGCATCGTCGCCTACCGCGGGTTTCATGACCTGCCGCGTCTGATGTGGGTGGACGACGAGGCTTCACGCCCGTGGCTGCTCGATTGCCCCTTTGACGATGCGCTGGATGACTACCCCGCCGAGTATCGCGTGCACACCGTGGATATCGATGTGGAAGGCGCAGTGGAACCGTGGGAGAAGCATGCACTCGGGCTGCTACCCATGGTCGGTACCGTGCCAGTAGCTGCCCTCCACTTCGATGCCACCCACCGCACCTCCTTCCGAATCGCGTAGCACCCGACTCGTAGCGTCGAGCTCGCTCGGGAAAGGGCGCTGACCCCACCGCACCACCACCCCCTGCCAGAACAGCCGCGCGAGCTCGACCGGCGCGGGCCCCTGGCGGTCACCCTCAAGCAAGCATCGCTGCCGACGCGGCACGCGCTCGACCACCTCCCGCCACCGCGCCTCCCACCACGACGGCTTGCCACGCATGCCCCCCGCGGCTGCATTGCCCGGCTCAGGCACAAGCCACAGCCTCTGGGTGTCCAGCAACCACGCGACATCCGGCGCCCGCCGCAACCCATCGGCAGGCAACCGCACCAGCACCCGTGCAGGCGTGTTTTCCACCACCAACACCGGCACCCCCTTGCAACGGATCTCGAACGACCCCGTCCCATCCGTGCGCGGCACGAACCGCAGCCCTTGGTACCCCTTGGCCTCGGCAAAGACCATCGCATCGGTCTGCACCATCCGGTAGTGCATCACCGGCAGCTTGCGATAAGCCGAAACCACATCGCCTGCGGGCGCAGGCCAGTGCATCCATACCGCACCCGCAAACCCGACGCCCAGCAGCGCCAAAGCGAAACGCCACTGCTTCACTCACCACCTCCATCGATGCGACCCCATCACCATCCAGGCTGGACCCAGTAGAGCCACGCCACGCGTGGATGCCCTTCGCGACCAACCGGCCGGGGTCGGATCCCTCCGCCCCGCGGAGGGCTCTGACCCCAGGTAGATCCACGCCACGCGTGGATGCCCTTGGCGACCAACCAACCGGGGTCGGATCCCTCCGCCCCGCGGAGGGCTCTGACCTCAGGCAGATCCACGCCACGCGTGGATGCCCTTGGCGGCCAACCCAAGAATCCTCACCCCTCCGGCCGCACCCGCTCCTGGATAAACGCCGTCAACGCCAGCGCAGCCATCGCCAACCCCTCCAACACGCGATCCCCCACGTACTGATCCGGGTCTCCGTTCTGCTGCGCGCGAATCGCCGCCAGCAGAATCTCCTGCACCACGCGCTGGCCCGCCAACGCGCAATCCGCATCGGCCATGGCGATCTGCCGGCCGCGAAGGTGATGCCGCTCAGGCCAAGGCTGTCCATCGGACGCCGCACCCGCACCAATGCTGTGCAGGAGGGCGATGAGGGTATTGGGATCCAACCCAGGCGAGGGCGCTTCCTGGATGGGGCGCGGGGGAGGGCAATGCGGCTTGTTCATGGCAGGCTCCGTGCAAGCAGGCAGAAGCCGCCACCGATAAAGGTGGCGGACGATGCGTGGCTCGAAAACCGGTGTTAGACAATGCCGGCGGGTACAAGACCCCCACGCACCGCCCGCCATAGCCGGCAGACGGATTGCCAGCCGGCACCACGCAGGGTGGTGCCGGCTGACAAGCGTAAACAACGTCTAACATGCGGGTTTTCGACGCCCGGCCACCCGTTGTCGGTGGCAGTGCCAGAGTTGCCTGATGCTGTTGGGATTGCCAAGAGGTTAGGGGCAATGCCGCCACCATCCAATGCTCTTTCGTATTTTTCTTATAGGGTGCAGTGCAAGCAGATCCTTGGCAGACAGGGGCTTTGGCGTTTTTGCGGCGGGTGCGTCAGATGGCCGATCAGGGCGCGCGGATGTGGCAAGTACGACACTGAGAGATGAAGAATGTACGCCCGAAGACGTTGGTGTAGTCGCTGACACCTGTCACTTGTCCAACCGGCCCGGTCCGTCAATAGTGAGCGCCATCCACCGCCCTCCGTGCGGGCACTCACTGAAAGGACCTCCCGTGACCCAGCTGCAGCCCATCCTCTCGCACACTCCGATCTGGGTCTGGGTAATCCTGGCGTACCTCATCACCCGCGGCGTCGCGTCCATGCGGCCAGGACAGACCTCGCTGCGCAGGCTGGCGATCGTGCCGGCGCTGTTCACGGTGTGGGGCATCTGGTCGATCAGCCACCGCTACGGCGGTTCGCTGGTGGCGTGGAGCGAATGGCTCGCCGGCATCGCTGCGGGCGCGATGCTGGGCTGGGTGCTGCTGCGCCGCGCGACGCTGGCCGTGGATGAAGCAACGGGCCAGCTGTGGCGCAGCGCGGACTACAGTCTGCTGCCGCTGCTGCTGGTCACGTTCCTGGTGAAGTACGGGTTCGAGGTGGCGCTTGCGGTGTCCCCTGCGCTGAGCGCCAACGGCAACTTCAGTGCCGCGTACCTGCTGCTGTCCGGCGGGTTCACCGGCATCTTTGTTGGCAAGTACTTGCGGTATCTGTCGGTGCTGCGCAAGGGCATGCCCAGCACCTTGGGCCAGGTGCACTGAAGTAGGAAGGAGCTTTAGCCTTCGCAGGCTCCTTCAGCTCTGGCGTGCCATGAAGCTGTCTGCTCCTGGCCGATAGCGGACACTTTCACTTTCGCTGGCCATGCCCTATCGCCCGAGCCCTCGTCCAGGTTGAGGGGGAGAGGGCCATCCCCCATTCGATTGCTGCCACCGCTACAGACGCCGCGGGAAACCCGGCTGGAGAGCTAGCATTAGTAGGGAGCGTGCGACACCCGCCTCCCGTATCCGATGACCCGATCTATGAGAGGGGTGCCAAAGAAACTTCCGGCAAGTGTTTGACGCATACCCGACACCGCACTCCAGCCACTTCCGCCATGGCAAGGACGAGGGCTTGAGGCAGTGCGCGAATCTAGTGAGCCGGGCCGGTATAGTACTTGATCAATTGGATCCCCAGCTTCGCTTAACTGACAAGGATTAGTGCCTGCAATGGCCCAAAGCAAGGATCGGAAGAAGCTTCATCACTATGTGCACGACGGGTATGTCAGTCATTGGCGAGACACGTCCGGCGCGATTCACGTGCTGAATCGGACCACTGGAAAGTCATTCGCACCTACAGGCAGGGGTGTCGGCGCCGAAAGCAGGTTCAACGACTTCTCATTTGACCCTATGGTGATCGACCTGCTGCATTACGCATTTTCTAAGCGCTTACGGGACAGGAGTCCGGCTGGCGAGCCAGCGGCGATCATGCTGTCGCTCGTCAGATGGGCCAAGGACGCGGAGTATCTGCATAAGGAACACAACTTTTTCGAAGATCTTTACGAGATTTTCGAAAACGACATCGGGATTGCGCTGGCTCAGATCAGGCGCGGGGATCAGCCGGCGCCGGAAGAACATAACAGTTGGGGTCTAAATTTACTGTTCTTCTATTTCCTCCAGTGCTTTCGCGTGCCGAAGGCACGTCAAATACTGTCTGGTGATTTGATCTATTCAACAGACGAGGGGAGCATCACGCTGAGTGAAAACCAGAAGCGGGAGTTCAGTGTGGTACATATGCTGATCAACTCTCTCTGCGCCGCCTGCGACGCGTACTCGTTGGGCTACACCATACGTATCCGACGCGCATTGGTCGCAGGAAAAATTATAAATTGCGATGCGCCAGCGGTCGTCAGCTCGTCAAACATGGAACATCTTAAGGAGCTGCGCGGATGGATGCCTTTGACGCCCCGCATGGTTATGGAGATCGACTCATTGGGAGGAGGGAGTCGCACCGTGATATCCGAAACAATGGGTCGTGATGCGGTCAGTCAGTACAATCGGTCCATGCTGCGGAGCGCACACAAATTTCTTTACTTCGACAGCGCGAGCCAGTGTGCGCACTATCGCCGGCTTATCAAAAGGTCCAATCACACGATTTAGTTCGAATGGTGGACAGCGACATGCAACCCGAAGCTTCCACGGTCGTCATTCATGAATTACGATTTTCCCGCCTGCCTCCGTTACGTTCGCTCCTGGCCGGAAGCGGTCATTCCTAGAATTCAGCTTTCGCCCCATAGCGGTCATTGGGGCGGCCGCCGAGCGTATTGCAGGGTCCGGCTGTACGCTGGCTTGTTAGCCGGACCCGGCCGCTCTAAGATCGAGCCGTATCAAGGGGATAGCCCACCATATGGTGGGCTGTGCATAAGTCGTATAGCCGGACCGAGAGATCCGGCTATTAGGTAGTTGGACGCGCGTAGAGATACATGGGAATTTTGACTGATCTTATTAAGCAATTCGCCTCTGCCCGGGAGGCACTTGAAAGACACGCCGTTAGAGACACTGGCGACTACGCAGAGGTCTTGGTTGCGGAGGCTCTGAAGGCCTGCCGGAACACAAGCGGCGTTACGAAAGGCTTTGACGTTCTTTGTCACACCCGGGGCAAAATCGAGGTCAGGTCACGCACTCTTCCCAGAGATGGGCGCAATGAGGACCGTCTAGAGATACCGCGAGCTAAGGTAAACGCCTTTGCCCTATTAGCCGGCGTTCTTTTCAACAGCGATCTGACCGTTCGCGGCGGATTCTTGCTCCCTCACGATGATGCAATCTCTCTTTCCGCAAGGCAGAAATTTCTGCGTATTCCATTCTCAGTTGGCGCCGCGCATCCTAATGCACAAGACATCACTCAGTTGCTCCGTGACGCACAGGCGCGCGTCTAACAATTCATTCAAGCCGACGCCGCTTCGCGGCGTGGCTTAACTCCAGAGTTTCGAGCGTTCGCTACTGGCCGGAAGCGGTCACGGTCTCAGTGGCGCGCACAAAAGGCCTTTGTCCAACAATACGATTTGGAAAACTTATAGGGGCTGGGAAGCGCTGAGTTCGACCAGAAACGTACATCAGCGCGGGATGCCCATTTCCTTTTGGAAGACCTGGTCAAAGGGCCAAGATTGCGTCGCAGAGCCGGTCAAGTGTGGGGCAGGCGCCGCCTCGGGCATACGAGACGGCAAGCTTCTTCTCCACAAACATCGTATGCTTGCTCACGTCAGCAGCGAACCCACAATGCTGGCGAGATTCATTCATTACCTGTCCAAAAGCTGCCTGTCCGATCGAGTTGCTTAGCTCAGCATCGACGATCCTTGAAAGCTCATCTGGCCACTGGGCATGATTGAGTCCCCAGCTTGGATCATCGGGGAAGAGCGGGGCTTGGTCCAAGCCCAGTATGCGCAACAAGCGGCGATTATCCGTTCTCTGGGCTGCATGAGCCGCTTTCTCACGGTCGCCATCAAAGACGACGAAGACTGGAATTTTCAGCTCTTGAGCAACGATGAGCGGCCTTGCTAGGTTGCTCTTTCCTTCGGTTGGGACAATATGGACCCCTTGACTTCGAAACGTGTTGAATCGCCCTGTCAACACCATCCAAGTCATAATGTAAGCGGCATCCTCCGGGCCTTCAACCAACACAAGCTTCGTTGCGAAGAACATTTCGTTGATACCGCCCCTCAAGGCCTGATTGAGCTGTGTCTCTACAGCCGAGAGCTGCAGAGGCGCTGCTTCATCCACCTCAGCGAAGCGGTCGGAGAACCGCTGGCGATTCAGTGCAAAAGCAACTGTCGCACGTGTCTGTGGAGCTTTTCGGAACAGGCGGACCATTTCAAAATTCGAGCCGTCAACGAAGTACGGACTATGAGTCGTGCAGACCACCTGAGAGCCGCTCGTGGCCAATTGCTGAAGTACCTGTGAAAGGTATCTCGCCTGTGGAGGATGTTGATACAGCTCCGGCTCTTCGACGCCCAGGATCAAAGTCGGGGCATCATCTCCCGGCATGGTGGCCAACTCCTGAAGCAATGCAAGGAGATAGGATCGCTGAAAACCGTGCCCAAACCGCGCCAAGTCACCTTCAAAACCTTGTTCGCCTGCCAATACCTTGGCCGTTGGCGTCTTGACGGTGATTGGTATGCTGTTCCAGTTTATCTGGAGCGTAACCTCGGGGTGCGACCACTGGCTCAATCGGCCAGACAAGGCAGTTGCCACCTCATCCAAGACGCCCTGATTGGCGTCCATAAGCGCTTGGTACTGTTGCTGAGCGGCATACTCTATAGCAGCTAGGTCGGTTTTGAAATTCACCCGAGCATGGACCGTGCGGGCCAAGAGTTTACCTAAAGCCCCGGCACGGCTCTCTGACTGTTCGTCGGTGGCGTCCTTCACCGCTGGGACATAGACCCATTGAATGAAGGGCCTGAGCTTGGATGGCCCGGCAATACCGTAAAACTGGTCCGTGCTGCGCAAGGGGGTTAGCAGGTGCGCATTCGCCGGATCACCTTCATAGGCGCGGAGGGCATCCCGTCGCGCATCTTTTGATCTACCAGCAGGGGCAGGTATCCCTGGATACGCTTCTTTAAGTTCATCGAAGATCTGCGTGAGATCCCCCGCGGGCGCGCCGGACTTCCATGCCTCAAAGAATCTGGCAAAGTCTGCAATCGCCATGCGACTGCCCGCCTGCTCGACGACAGCCCTGCCTTTCTCATTTTCAAATCTAGCGATAGCAGAAACTACAAGCTCACCGTTACGGTAGTAGTCTTTCAGGGCTTCTTGAGCGCGGGGAGACAGCTCATGAAACGTGACTGTTATCTCGACGGGCTCGCCAATTTGCTTCTGGTGAAAATCTTCTGCGGCTAGAGAGTCGACGGGGGTCGCATTGGAATCCTCGCAGAAGAAGACATTCAAGGCACTAAGAAGGGTGGATTTGCCCGCACCATTGGGGCCTAAAAGGCAGGTATAGGAATCAAGTGTGATGAGTTGATCTTCAAAAGACCTGAAATTCTTGATTCGAACAGACTTAATTCTCATTGCTCGCCCTGGGCTCTGAGTGCCACTCTGGACGCTATCGTCCCACGCGAGGGGCCGACCTGCAAATCCCCGCCGTCTGGGATCGTTTCTGGTCGACAGCGGCCACCAGTGGGCAGCAGATCAGCAAGATCCATGGGGTTGGGGGCGCTTTTTACCTAAGAAGAAGTTGGGCGCCTCCTACCAAGCATTAGTTCAACCATCGGACGGTCAGTCGAACCGGCCATTCATCGGCTTGTGGTCCGAAGCTTGTCGCCCTAAGCTCCTACTGCGTCAAGGAAGAGCCACTGTATTCGAGACGCTGTGGGTGAAGGATATGGCGGGCTCCGCAGGTCCGGCCACCATGGTGTTAGGCATAAAAAAGAGGATGACATCTGCGTGGAAGAAGAAAAATCGATTTGGCTTACGCTATTCATCGCTGCCGTGTCCGGAGGGTTGGCATCTACACTCATTGAGCAGTTTTTCATCGCGCCAATAAGGGCGCACTGGAAGCAACGTAAAGCTGCAAAAGACCTAGTTGATGCTCATCTCGACCCTCTATTGAAAGCCGCTGATGCGATTGTCGGCAAGACCATTTCTTTAGCAGAAAGAGACTTCGTGCCGCTTGCAGGGCAATCTGGTAACGAGATTGACACTGACCTTGTTGGGCTCGCGTATTTATATGCGAGCTTCTGGGGTCGGGTCGAAATCTTGAGGGCAGAAAGCTTGGGGGTCTCAATATCCGGGGATGCGCGCGGGAGAAGACTGAGTAAATTCATCACATGTTTCGAGTCACAGCGCATCCGATTGGTGAACAGAACGCATCAGAAGGCCATTGGTGAGATCACAACAGACCTACTGGCTGGTGGCGGCTTGCGCACGATCGGGGTCGTTGAGTTTGGCGAGAAACTAGCTGGCAGCAGATCTGCAGAAAGTTGGTGTCAACCTTTGACCGATCTCCTTGGGAGAACAAGCGATAGATCAACACGGCAGAAATTGCTTATCTACGGGGTTGTCCTGCACTCACTGGTGGACACCCTAGATCCCGATCATCACTCCACTCACAAGCGCTCTTCATATCCGAACAAGCTGACTAAAGAATCGAAGCGAAGGATTGAATACTTGGTATTCCGCGAGTACCTGCAAGGAACAGGAGCAGTCAATACATACGCAAACCCGGAATAAAAAAATGGCGCCCGCCGACTACGGCTGCTAAGCAGCGTAGTCATTGGGCGCCGTCTACAACCCGTTTATACCATGTCGTTGTGACTGGGTTCAACCCCAAGGGGGCTTTGGCTTCTGGCAGGCTGCCTAGCCATTTGGTCAGACCGCTGCCTCTTCCAAGCAGGGGGAACACCCCGCAGCTTACGCCGGCCATCGAAGGTATAACCTCGTGCACGTCGACCAAGTGCACCAAGCTCCAATCCAGCATAGCTCTCGGCAGCCCAGTCGGCCGGCTAGCGTGCGGGGCGGCCGGTTTGGTGGCCAGCGACCTCGCACCCGGACAGCAGAGGATGAGCCAGAGAGCGACACCGCCCCCCGCATGTGCGTGCCTAGGCACGGCACTAGTACGGACGATACGGTGGCGGCGTAGCCCGAGACGTCCGCTCCTGGCCGATAGCGGACGGTCCGCCAAGACAGGGACGTCGCGCCCGCGACAACGCTGGCTTCCGACCCTGAGTCGTCATTCGAGGTGGCGCCCGCGCTCGATCTGTAGAGATCGGGACGCTGCCGGCCCTCACGATTGAAGCCCGCACGACTGGATCCGTGCTGGCAGGGGACGCCAGCCTGCCTATCGCGGTAGCATTCTTCCACCGTAGCCGCGGCTGACGAGAATCACACCCATGCGTGGATCACTGGTTGAGTGGGTGCTCGTGATCGCCGGGCTGCTGGGCGTGATCGGTTTTGCGAATTCGGATTTCCAACCCAGGAAGGGACTGCTGATCGCCGCCGGCGTCATTGCGGTGGCAGTTACCTTCTGGGCCGCTTGGGCGCAGCCCAGGCCCGAGGAAGTCTACTCACCCCTTCAAGGCAGGCGGAGGGTGGCGCGTTCGCCGTACTCCCCAGTGTGGATGGTAATCCCGCTGGCACTGGTGGCCGTGTGGGTGTTCACCGTCTACGGCGCGGGCATGGTCCTGGCCTCCGCTGTCGGGGTCGAGCACACTCGAAGCGGGATCGTCATGCACAGCGCAAGGTATGAGCCTTCTGCGCGCTCACGCCAGCGACCCTGCACAAAACTCTCCGTTGTACTGGAGACCGAGCGCGGACCGCAGTCCATCGTGCATTGCGACGTGGATCTGGCGGGCACCCTCCTGCCCGCTGGCTTCACCGTAACGTACCGCACACGCGAGTCGGCACTTGGACTGTTTGCAGTGCGGGATCTCGTTCTGCCACAGGTAGATGCGGTGTTGGAGATGGCCAGGCGTGCAGAGGAGCAAGCGGCCCGCGCCGAGGGAAGACGCTAGCGATTGGCATCATTCAGGGATCGGACACAGCATGAGAAAGTACGGAGCCATTGGAAGGATGCTCGCATTCCTTCTTGCCGCATCAGGTTTGAATGCATGCGTCGGTACGACAACGCCGCCCCAGGGCACGCCGCAGGCGCTGCTCGCTGCGGTTACGAAGTCAGACGTCCGTGACTATTGGACAAACGACTTTGGCAGGGCAAAGCGAACGGATGGTTATTCCGTAATCGTGCCTGTCGAGCGTGCGCAGGCGCTGCTTGAATCGATCCGGGGACAGGTGCCCTCTGGCTACGTCGCCTTTGTTGGAACAACCCACAACCTCGATGACCCCAGCATCACGGGCGCCGAACTGGTCATGGCGCCCGGCCAAGACCAGTTTGACATCGTCCGCTTGGCCGCTACAGATGCCGTCAACCATGGCGAGACCACCGATCAGATCATTGAGGAGCTGAAACGGTGGGACGCTCAGTTCGGGATCGATATCTGGCAAGCTGAGACCGACACCATTCAACTCAAGCTCAAATCCCTTCCAGAGGATCTTCCGGCATTCTCCCAAAGACTGTACGAGTTCTGCCCGGACATCGTTGACCAAGGGGTGGGTGACATTGAGTCACTTCAGGCGGCAGTAGAACAGGATGGGGCGATCTTCCTCTGGTGGGACTAGTCGCGCTGTCCCTGACAGTTCATCCAGATCTAAGCCGCTTCGCGGCTGGGCCTGAGTGTCTGCCTTGAATGACTGCTTCTGGCCGGAAACGGACATGCGAGGGCGGTGTCACCGAATTCTCAGGGATGACAATATTCATGTTCCCACGTAGCTTGCAAAGGTCGCAGCCTACGGCAACTCGACAACAACCTTGCCCTTGGCCCGGCCGCTCTCGACATAGGTGAGCGCGCTCTGGGTGTCCTGGAACGGGAAGACCCTGTCGATGACAGGGCGGATCGCACCGGACTCGACCAGCGAGGTGATCTCGCTCAGCTGCCGACCTTCGGCACGCATGAACACGAAGGTGTACTTCACCCCTTTCTGCCTGGCCTTGCTGCGGATGCCATGGCTGAGCAGTCGCATGACCTGCTGAATCGGCCAGGCAAGGCCGCGCGCGGCGGCAAAGGTGGGCGTGGGCGGCCCGGAGATGGAGATGAGATGGCCACCCGGCTTGAGAATCTGCAGCGAGCGGGTCAGCTCATCCTTGCCAAGGCTGTTGAGTACCACATCGTAGTCGCGCAGTTCCGTAGCGAAATCCTGCTGCTTGTAGTCGATGACCACGTCCGCGCCCAGGTCCTTGACCCATGCTGTGTTGGCCGTGCTGGTCGTGGTAGCAGCGAAGGCGCCAAGATGCTTCGCCAGTTGAATCGCCACGGTCCCGACGCCGCCTGAGCCGGCCTGGATGAAGACCTTCTGGCCCGGTTTCAGCTGCGCGGTTTCCACCAGCGCCTGCCACGCCGTCAACGCAACCAGCGGCAACGAGGCTGCCTCCACCATGTTGAGATTGCTTGGCTTGCGTGCAACAGATGCTGCCTTGACGGCGATGAATTCGGCGAAGGTGCCGATGCGATCATCGTCGGGGCGTGCATACACTTCGTCGCCCGGCTTGAACTGGCGAACCCCAGCGCCCACACGCTCCACCGTGCCGGCCAGGTCATTGCCCAGAACAAGCGGCAGGCGATAAGGCAGGATCACCTTGAACTCCCCGGTCCTGATCTTGGTGTCCAGCGCATTGACGCTGGCAGCGTGTACGCGGATGAGTACATCGTCATCCCGGAGCACCGGCGATGGGGTGTCGCCGAGGCGGCCCGTCTCCTTCTTGCCATAACGGTCGATGAGGAAGGCTTTCATGAGCGGTGTATCTCTGGTGGCGTGGGTGCAGTCAGGCTGCGGGGGCAAGGGGGGCGTCAGTCTTTGAGGAACGCTAGCGCTTCCCGGACGAACTCGGCGTGATACTGGAAAATCCCGCCATGACCTGCGTCGTCGTAGATGACCAGCGTCGCGTGGGGAATGCGGCGCGCCAAGTCGCCGCTGTTGGGGGTTGGGACCATGATGTCGCTGTCGCCATTGGCAACCAGCACGGGAATGTGGATGCTGCCCAGGTCCTGGGGCGATTGCCTGCCCCAGGCGGTGATGGCCTTCAGCTGCCGTAGGAACGCGCCGGGTGAGGCCGATCTATCGCGATCGCTCCTGCGCTCCTTGAGCCGTTGCAGGAAGTCGCGCGCCGCCTGTCGGCCGCGGGCGCTGGCGGTGAAGAACAGGTAGTACTTGGGGTCGCGGCGGTTCAGCAGGCCCTTGATGATCAAGGGCCAGGACACGCGACCCACCCGGTCGATACCACGGCCACCCGCAGGCCCGGTACCGGTCAGGACGAGCCGGCGCACGAGATCAGGTGCGTCCAGCACGATCTGCTGCGCGACGAAGCCGCCGAGCGAGAAGCCCAGAAGATCGACGCGGGTCAAGCCCATCGCACGGATCAGGGCGAGGGTATCCCGCGCCATTTCTGCGATGGTCACCGGCGCCGTTCCTCCCGAACCTCCGATGCCCCGGTAGTCGATGGCGATGACCCGATGCCTGCTGGCCAGACCATCGACGATACGCGGGTCGAAGTTATCCAGCACCGCGCCCCAATGGTTGAGCATGACCAGAGGAATGCCGCCCTGTGGACCAAGTTCACGGTACGCGAACGGGGTGCCAGCGACCTCCAGCGAGCGGGTTGGTGCATTCTCGAACGAAGTGCCCGATGCGGGGCGGGTGTCGGAAATCGTCATGGTGGCGTACCTGTGTGACCAGGACTTCAATCAACGCTGCGATAGCGCACTGCAGCCTGCGCCTGCCGGATGTCCGAGAGCAGACCCTGACGCGACGCGTCCAGCGTGTCCCAGCGCTCAGCCACATGCAGCGGCGGAATGGTCACGGTCTCACGACGATCGAACCCGACCAGGGCCGCATCGACCAGCTCGCCGACATCCATCACCTCCGACAGCGTATTGATGTCGATGCCGGCACGCTCCCAGATCTCGGTGCGGGTTGCCGCGGGCAGCACGGCCTGTACGTAGACACCTTTGGGCGACAGCTCCAGACTGAGTCCCTGCGAGAGAAATAGCACGAAGGCCTTGGTTGCACCGTAGACGGACATGCCGAACTCGGGTGCCAGACCCACCACCGAGCCGATGTTCACGATAGCGCCTTCGCCCGCGTTGCCCAGTCGCGGGGCGATGGCCGCGGCAAGGCGCGTCAGGGCGAGGGTGTTCAGCGTCACCAAGGCGTCGATGCTGTCGGCTGACTGTTCGGTGAAGCCGCCGGATTGAGCAATGCCCGCGTTGTTGATCAGGATGCCGATGCGGGCGTCGTCGCGCAGGCGGGTTTCCACGTTGGCCAGATCGGTGCGCTGGGTGAGATCGGCCGGCAGGACGTCTACGGTGACCCCGCTTTCCTGACGCAGGCGGGCGGCCAGCGTCTCCAGTCGCGCCGTATCGCGCGCGACCAGGACCAGGTTGTGGCCGCGGCGTGCGAAGCGTTCGGCGTAGACGGTGCCGATGCCGCTGGAGGCGCCGGTGATGAGGACGGCAGGAAGCATGCTCATGGTGTGTCTCTTGGAATGTCGTGGGCAAACGGGTGTGCAGCGGGGCGATGTTGGACGGGTTACTGCGGCGTATCGGTCAATGCGGGGTAGTCGGTGTAGCCTTCCGCGCCGCCGCCGTACAACGTGGCTGGGTTCAATGCGTTCAAGGGCGCGCCGGTCTTCAGGCGTTCAACCAGATCGGGATTGCTGATGAAGGCGCGACCAAACGCAACGAGGTCCACCTTGCCCTCGGTGAGGCGCGTGCTGGCCAGGTCCAGGTCGTAGCCGTTGTTGGCCAGATAGGTCCCCTTGAAGCGACCGCGCAGCCCATCGAAGTCGAAGGGCGCGACGTCACGTGGCCCGCCGGTCGCGCCTTCGACCACATGCAGGTAGACGATGCCCAGCGCGCTGAGCTGGTCGACGATGTAGTCGTACTGCGGCTGCGGGTCGCTGACGGTGGCAATGGCGTTGGCCGGGGAGACCGGCGAGATGCGCACGCCGGTGCGGTCCGCGCCAATCTCCTCCGCTACGCCGGCGGTGACCTCCAGCAGTAGGCGCGCGTGGTTCTCGATCGAGCCGCCGTACGCGTCGGTGCGCTGGTTGGCGCCGTCCTTGATGAACTGTTCCAGCAGGTAACCGTTGGCACCGTGAATCTCCACGCCATCGAACCCGGCGGTGATTGCATTGGCGGCGGCCTGGCGGAAGTCGTTGACGATGCCGGGCAGCTCGTCGATCTCCAGCGCACGCGGCTCGGATACATCAACAAAGCCGTTATGGACGAAGGTCTTGGTCTGCGCACGAATGGCCGAGGCGGAGACAGGCGCGGCATTGCCGGGCTGCAGGTCCACGTGCGAAATGCGGCCCACGTGCCACAGCTGCACGAAGATGCGCCCGCCACGGGCATGCACGGCATCGGTGACCTTGCGCCAGCCATCGATCTGATCCTGCGTGTAGAGCCCCGGCGTGTCCTGGTAGCCCTGGGCCTGCGCCGAGATCTGGGTGGCCTCGGTGATGATCAGGCCGGCCGAGGCGCGCTGGGCGTAGTAGGTGGCGGCCAGCGGGGTGGGTACCAGGCCGGCTCCGGCGCGGTTACGCGTCAGCGGTGCCATCACGATGCGGTTGGCCAGGGTCAGAGGGCCAAGGGGATAGGGCTGGAAGAGTGTCGTGGTCGTCATGTGGTGTGGGGGCGTAATCGTTGAGAGGGCTGTTACGGAGAGGCCTAAGCCGTGGGCGCTGCAACTTGACCTCAATGATGTCGACCATAATCTTAAATGTCAATGGATTGATGATGAACATAATCAATCCGTGCTATAGTGCCATCCTTCCGCAGTACAGCGTCACGAGAGATCGGGTCATGAAGGTCACCAAGGCACAAGCGCAGGCCAACCGGGCGCACATCGTCGAAACCGCATCCACGCTCTTCAGGGAGCGGGGCTACGACGGGGTGGGTGTTGCGGACCTGATGGCGGCAGCCGGCTTTACCCACGGCGGCTTCTACAAGCATTTCGGTTCCAAGGCCGATTTGATGGCCGAAGCCGCGAGCTGTGGCTTTTCAAAATCTGCCGAGGCGCTGGCTGAGGTGGATCAGCGGGCGTTTCTGACCTACTACCTGTCCCGGGAGCACCGGGACGGGCCCGGCGACGGCTGCACGATGGCCGCGCTGTGCAGTGACGCCGCTCGTCAGTCAGCGTCGGTCAGGGCGGCCTTTGCGGCTGGTATTGAAGCTCGGCTCACAGCAGGTGCAGACCAGAAAAATGGAGCCGATACGGCCACCGTTGAAAGCAATCGCGCGCGGCAGATCGCCCTGATCGCTCAGGCGGTTGGGGCCATCGTATTGTCGCGATCCTGCCCGGATGATGCGTCGCTCGCGGATGAGATCCTGGACGCCTGTCGGGAGGACATTCTGGCACGGCTGCCCAGTGGAGCCGCTGCTTGAGGCCCTGCCTCGCGGTTGCGATCCGGCCAAGCTCCCCGCCGGACGGATCACAAGCCTAAGAAGGGCCCGATAGGGTAGTGCTGGCGTGCGGAGCTATCCTTGGATAGCGGAGGCTTGTTTCCTGGACCATTGCGGATGTTCGCTCTTGGCCGATAGCGGACATGGCCTCCAGCACCAGCTTTCGACTTGCCACGCCTTACGGCACCGCTCTCCATGCACCAGCGGCGGGCCCCCATTGATCGGCTGCGCAGCCGCCGAGCGTCAAGTAGCTGTAGCCCCAGCCGCGCGGGCCAACGCAGCCGCAACCGAGTCGCCCTTGCGTTCGCTGTACCGGTCCACCAGGTAGTCCGTCCGCCCTCGCGTCAGCAGCGTGAACTTCACCAGCTCCTCCATCACGTCCACCACGCGGTCGTAATACGCAGACGGTTTCATTCGGCCATCGTCATCGAACTCCTGCCACGCTTTCGCCACCGATGACTGGTTGGGAATGGTCAACATGCGCATCCAGCGGCCGAGCAACCGCAGGGTGTTGACCGTATTGAACGATTGGGAGCCACCGCTCACCTGCATCACCGCCAGCGTCCTGCCCTGGGTGGGGCGCACACTTCCATCCTCCAACGGCAACCAGTCGATCTGGTTCTTGAATACGCCCGTGACGGTTCCGTGTCGTTCCGGCGAGACCCAGACCTGTCCCTCGGACCACAGTGACCATTCCCGCAGCCGCTGAACTTCGGGGTGGCTCTTGTCCACGCTGTCCAGCATGGGTAGCTCATGAGCATCGAATACACGGGTCTCGCAACCCATGTGGCGCAGAAGCCGCTCGGCCTCCAGGGCCAGCTTACGGCTGAACGACTGCGGCCTCAGCGAGCCGTAAAGCAGCAGAATCCTGGGCGGGCCATCGTCCGCGGCAGCAAGTAAACGGTGGTCGGGCGCGGGGAGCGAGGCCACCGCCAGGTTCGGTAGTTCGGCACTTGTGATCGGCTCTTTCATTCGACTATTCTAGAAATATGGAAACATCAAATGCAATCTCGGCTCTGACTGCCTTGGGTCATACCACCAGGTTGGCTGCCTTCCGCCTGCTGGTGGAAGCTGGACCAGCGGGGCGGATGGCGGGCGACATTGCTATGGCCCTGCAGGTACCGCCGGCAACACTGAGCTTCCACCTGAAAGAATTGGTACAGGCCGGCCTGTTGGAGAGCGAGAGCCAAGGTCGGAACGTCTGCTACCGCGCCAACTTCGCTGCCATGGCAGGCTTGATCGAGTACCTCACGCACAACTGCTGCGCAGGCTCGCCGAGCGAGCAATGCGTGCCGACTGTTCCCGAGTGCAAGTGCTGACCCCACGTTCCCTTTCCTGCCAAAGCGATTGCACGATGACACGTAACGTCTTGTTTCTCTGTACTGGCAATAGTGCGCGAAGCGTCCTTGCTGAAGCCACGCTACGCGCGTGGTGCGGCCAGGAATTCAGCGCGTTCAGCGCCGGCAGCCAGCCCACGGGCTGCGTCAATCCGTTTGCCCTCGCACAGCTGCAGGCCGAGGGGATGCCCGTCGATGGGCTGCGCAGCAAGTCATGGGATGAGTTCGTGGATGCCGCGCCAATGGACGTGGTGATCACCGTATGCGATTCAGCTGCAGCAGAATCCTGCCCCGTAGTCTTCGGGGATTTCACCCGCAGCCACTGGGGCTTGCAGGATCCGGCTGCGGTAGAAGGCACTGATAGTGAGAAGGCTGCAGCGTTTGCACGGGCTCACACCATCGTGAAGATTCGCCTGCGTGCTCTACTGGCGTTGCCGGAAACGCTGTGGAAGGATCGCGTGGCGCTTCAAGGCGCGCTGGACCAGATCGGCCAGTTGCAGCCGATCGACGCTTCCCCATGAAGCCGCGTCCAGCCATGGGCCTGTTCGAGCGCTACCTGACGCTGTGGGTGGCGCTGTGCATTGCGGCCGGGACCCTGCTTGGCCATTTTCTGCCAGGCGCCTTTGCCGCGCTTGCATCAGCGGAGGTGGCCAAGGTCAATCTGCCGGTCGCGGTGCTGATCTGGTTGATGATCATCCCGATGCTGCTGAGGGTGAACTTCGGTGCGATGCGCCAGCTGCAGCAGCAGTGGAAAGGTATCGGGGTTACGTTGTTCATCAACTGGGCGGTCAAGCCCTTTTCGATGGCACTGCTGGGGTGGGTATTCCTTCGCCACGTCTTCGCAGATTGGCTGCCTGCTGGGCAGACTGACAGCTACATCGCTGGCCTGATCCTGCTGGCAGCTGCACCTTGCACGGCGATGGTATTCGTGTGGAGCAACCTGTGCCGCGGCGATGCGAACTTTACGCTGAGCCAGGTTGCGCTGAACGACGCGATCATGGTCGTCGCCTACGCCCCCGTAGTGGCATTGCTGCTGGGGATTTCCGCGATCACGGTTCCATGGGACACGCTGCTGGTGTCCGTCGGCCTGTACATTGTCGCGCCCGTGGTGGTGGCTGCGCTGCTACGGCAGTGGATGCTTTCGCGCAAAGGGAACGCTGGTCTGCAGATTGTGCTGCACCGGCTCGGGCCCGTTTCACTGTCTGCCCTTCTGCTTACTCTGGTGCTGCTGTTCGGCTTCCAGGGGCAGCAGATCGTCAAACAGCCTCTGGTGATCGCACTGATCGCGGTCCCGATCCTGATCCAGGTCTACTTCACCTCGGGCCTGGCCTATCTCCTCAACCGCCGCCTGGGTGTAGCGCACTGCATTGCTGGACCCTCCGCACTGATTGGAGCGAGCAACTTCTTTGAGCTGGCGGTGGCCACGGCCCTGGGACTGTTCGGGGTGCATTCGGGAGCCGCACTGGCCACGGTAGTGGGCGTACTGATTGAGGTGCCGGTGATGCTATCGGTGGTTCGCATCGTCAACCGGACTCAAGACTGGTATGAGATGCGGAACGGGAACTGACAGAGCAGCACTCTCAACATGGCGCCCGCTTCTTACCGGAAGCGGACGTTCAGGGGAAGAGGGAGGCGCCGACCGCTGGTAGTGTCTGCTTTCGACTGCGGTTTCAACTGTTCAATGCAACAGCTTGGTGATGTCGCTCGATCGTTGTCTGGAGGTCCAGGGTCTTGCACGGCCTATCGTGTAGAAACTTGGCGACGCTGTTGAGCTTGGCTTGGGAGAAGCTTGACAGATCAACGCCCTTCGGGACGCAGTGACGCAGCAGATAAGCGCCCTTTCGTCGGCGATCCAGGTCATTGATCGGCGGCTTCCGTGGCTTGGTCGCAAGCGGGTTGCCACGCCCCCGCGCCGATGGCAACTTGCAGCGGCGATCACATCCACCTCGAGCCCCGCATGACTCCCGTTGCCCTGTATTCGCCCGATCCAGCCCGCGGCTGGCTGCCCTGGGTCTGGCTGACACCGATCCTGATGGTCCTGTTCAACGCAGTGCCGGTGATCGCGCTGGACGGGTGGATGCAGTCGCAGCATTGGTCGACGCCGCGCGGCGATCCGATCGGGCTCGCTGGTTTGCATGCGCTGCTGTGGATCGGCTTCGCACCGACGTTGGCGGCCGTGCTAGCCTGGGTACGCTTCGTCGAAAGGCGGTCGCTGGCGAGTATCGGGCTTACCGGTCCGGCGCCGCTGAAAACCTTCCTGTGTGGAATGGCCCTTGGGTTCGGCACGATCGTGCTCGTCGTTGTCGCGATCTGGATGGCTGGCGGCATGCAGTCGGCAGGCTTGGGGCACGCCTGGCGCTCGCCCGTCAGCCTGCTGCACATCGCTCTGCTGCTATTGAGTTTCATGTTCCAGGCGAGCGTGGAGGAAGTCATCTTCCGCGGCTGGTTGCTGTCGGTGGTGGCGCGCAAGACGAATGTCGCGGTGGCAGTGCTGCTGGTGTCACTCGTTTTCTGCTTCCTGCATTTCAGTCCGCACCAGCCGCCCCTGGTCATGCTCAGCACGTTCCTGTTCTCGCTGTTCGCCTGCGCCTGGGCGCTGCGAACCGGCAATATCTGGGGCGTGATGGGCTGGCACACGGGGTGGAACTGGTTGCTCGCAACCGGTTTCGAACTGCCCGTCACCGGCATGGATGCGCACTTGCCCGCGCTGCTGGTGGCGCTGCGTCCACAAGGCCCGGATATTCTCACCGGTGGCGCGCAGGGGCCGGAGGGTAGTTACCTGTGCAGCGTTTTCTTCGTCGCCGCGATCCTGTGGATCCACTGGCGGAAGACGCGCGGAGCTCACAACGTCTGGCCGAACAGCAGGTAACGCCACTGTCCGGGCGGCATCGACCGATCGGTGGCCGGGTCCCGCAAATCGAGGGGCCAGGCGTCTGCGGCGATCGTACGTGCACGCTGATCCAAATGCCGCAAGGTGCTCGCTTCGCGATTTGCGACCGGTGCAGATTCCGCTCCAGATACTTGGCCAAGTAGAGGCGGCTCGGGTACGGGATGCGAGTGCCACTCTCGGCTCGAGCCGATCGGCGGTGGCTACGCCCTCTGTCGAACATTCAGGACGCGCCCTGTAAGCCGCGTCCCACTCCAAACGGATATGCTGCTGCCCAGTTGCTACCGAGCCAGGCCATGTACTCGTCCGAACGGTTGAAGGGCATTGACGTCTTTGTCGCTGTAGTGGACGCGGGAAGCTTCACCGCAGCCGCGGAACGGCTCAACCTGACGAACTCAGCAGTTGGAAAGGCCATCGGCCGCCTTGAGGAACGCTTGGGTGTGAAGCTGTTCGCGCGGACTACCCGCAAGCTCTCTTTGACCGATGCCGGAGAGGCGTTCTACCGGACATGTACAGGAGTGCTGGGCGAGCTGGAGGAAGCAGAACAGGTCCTGCGGTCTGAAGGGACCACACCCATTGGAAAGCTGAGAATCGACCTTCCTGCCTCCTACGGCACCCTGAAGGTAATGCCTTCTTTGTTCGACTTTCTTGAACGTTTCGATGGCATCAGGCCGCAAATATCATTCACGGATCGATTCGTTGACCTGGCCGAGGAGAGCGTAGACGTTGCTGTCAGGATCGGTGGGAGCGACAGGTGGCCAGACAGCATCGGATACAAGTACTTGGGTCACGAACGGCGGGTGTTCTGCTGCTCTCCGGACTTCGTCACTCGGCACGGGCCGATACCTGACAGCCTGGACGTGCTGAAGGATCTGCATGCGGCGATGTATCGACGGGCGGATGGATCGCCGAGTCCATGGTTCATCCAGCGAGGCGATGGACCGGTGGAGCACCACTTTCCTGCCTCCAGGCTGGAGGTTGGTAACGCCGACATCCTGGTGCAAGCCGTCGCGCGGGGCCTGGGAATCGCGCAGCTCTCCACTTGGCTGATCGAGGATCATCTGGCCAGGGGCGAACTTGTGGAGGTGCTGCCTTCCTACTCGACGGAGGGTCTACCGCTCTATCTGCTTTGGCTGAAAAGCAGACAGTTGCTGCCAAAGGTCGATGCTCTGATTGCCCACCTTGCCGGTTCGCTTCGCGTCTAACTATGGAATGAATTTCCAGAATGACTGGAAAATATATCCAAATTCGGACGTTCAGGACCAAATAGACTTTGGCGCTTCCTCCACTGGAAGCTCCAGATTGAAAAGCGCAGGCCCCTCCTCCCTGCAGTCCTCACGCTCCCGTATGAGCGAAAAGGCTGCGTCAGGCTCCAGCTCCATCCATATTCTTGCCGTGGCGGCCTTCACGATCGTCACAACCGAATTCCTCATCATTGGTCTGCTGCCCTCGATCGCGCGCGACCTGTCCGTCTCGATCTCTACGGCCGGACAACTGGTGACATTGTTTGCGCTGGTCGTCACCTTCTTCGGTCCCCCGTTGACTGCATGGGTGGCACACTTCGAGCGGCGTCGCCTGTTCGTAGCAATCCTTCTGCTTTTTACTGCCGCGAATGCCTTGGCTGCCATCGCCCCCAACGTATGGGTGCTGGCTATTGCGCGCGTCATCCCCGCGCTTGCCCTGCCCGTGTTCTGGGGCACCGCGAGCGAAACCGCGGGAAAGATCGCAGGCCCCGAGGCTGCCTCCCGGGCGGTGTCCATGGTCTATCTGGGAATCTCCGCAGCAATGCTCTTCGGGATTCCGATGGGAACCCTGGCATCTGAAGGCATTGGCTGGCGTGGTGCGTTCTGGCTGCTGTCAGCCCTGTCGATGGCAACGGCCGTCGTGCTGTTCTTCTGTATGCCGCGGCAGGAGACTGGCACCCGGTCGGGCTTGCGCGAACAGGCCAGGATTTTCCGCAACCCGTTCTTTGTGGCAAATGTACTGCTCTCTGCTTTGGTCTTCACCGCCAACTTCGCCGCGTACACCTACCTGGCGGATATTCTGGAACGGGTAGCACGTGTTTCGTCGGCAAATGTCGGCTGGTGGCTGATGGGGTTTGGCGCGGTCGGTCTGATAGGCAACTGGCTGGGTGGCCGATGGTTGGACAGATCTCCCTTGGTGGTTACAGGCGTCTTCACCCTGCTGCTGGGCATTGGCATGGCACTGGCCATGCTGTTCGCCCAGAACCTTGGTCTGCTCCTCGTTGCACTTGCTCTCTGGGGCATCGCCAATACGGCCCTGTACCCGGTCTGCCAGGTGCGCGTCATGCGGGCTGCACCCGATGCGCAGGCGCTGGCCGGTACTGTCAATGTATCGGCAGCCAACGCGGGCATTGGTCTCGGTGCGGTCATCGGCGGCACGACCATCGCCCACCTGGGGCCGGGTAGCCTTGGCTATGCGGGTGCTCTTATCGCTATTCTGGCCGTTACCACGATTCCGCTGGTCAAACGACTCGAAGGGAGAAGGGGCAGTTAGGACACGTGGGCCAACCTGCTGTTCCGACAAGGCAGCGCCGTAACGCTGCGGCAGGAAGCGTGGACGTCTGCAGCCTTCATCTCCGTGCAGGTCCCTCATTTACCAGGTGGCTGCATGAACTCGATGGTGATGTGATCGGGGCCGGAAACGTAGGCCGCCAGTGTCCCCTTGCGTGGACCGCCCGGAATGGGCTGTGGACTGCCCTTCACCCTCCACCCCGCGCGCTCTACACGGGCAATGGCCGCGTGAATGTCCTCCACGGTCAAAGCCAGGTGTGCAGCGCCGATCGCACCGGCACTCTCCGGCGCGGCTCCATGCTGGCGACCTCCAGAATACTGCAGCAACTCAACCATGAACCCACCCGGTGCCAGGACGATTGCCGTACGCACGTTCGGATCCTCAACACCTGTCACCTGATACAGGAAATCGCCTCCCATCTCCGATTGCCGTTGAAGCTCGAACCCCAGCGCTTCGGTCCAAAAGTGGATGGATTGGTCCAGAGAGGACACCGTAAACCCGACGTGGTCAACGCCGATGAGACGCGTCGTACTGGTCATGGCTGAACCTTCAGGGTAATCGACAATGTTGCTTCCGGAGTCTGCACGTGACGGCGCGGGATCGATGGTTGATTGACACTACCTGCAGGCCGCATCATCGGCCACCCGCTGCAGCGGGAACGAGCGTTTCGGCCAGGCGCAGCACATCGGCAGGAAATGTTGGGTAGTCATCCAGCGGTGCGGCGTGGTCGTCGCGCCGATGGATGAGCCTGACAGCCACCAGCCGCTGCTCCGGCACGATGACCAGATGCTGGCCGAGATAGCCGTTGGCAGCGTACGCAGCAATGGGCCCGCGCTGCACATCGAACAGATCCGCCAGCTTCAGACCGCGGCCGGTGATCTGTTCACCGTACTGCTGGGGCCAGTGCGGGCCCAGTTGTTCGGCGAGGAAGGCAAACAGTTCGGCTTTGCTGTCGAACGTGCGGCCCGCCGCCGACAGCAGGGCCTTGCTGACATCGCCCCGGACACCGCGCTCTGCCAGGCGGCTGGGTGCCTGTTCTGCCAGGCGATACCGCTCCCATTGCGGAATGCGCCACCACAGCAGACCTACATCCGGCGAGCGCGCACTTTCTGCGGTAAGCAGTGACACCGAGCGTTCGCTCATCAAGCGCCGCCCGCTTGGCGCCATTCCACCATCGAGCATGAGCTGGCCGATGGCAGCCAGATCCGTGGCCGACAGCGAAAGGCCCGCCATGCCCAACGGTGTTCCGCTCTCATCCTTCATCCAGGTGTGGCTGGTGATGCCCAGCGGCTTGAACAGCGCGTCGTTGAGATACTCATCCACAGCCCTGCCGGACAGCTGCTGGATGATGCCGGACAGCAGGTTGGTGGCTTTGTTGTTATAGGCGAAGGTGGTGCCCGGGTCGGCGGCGAGTTCGGCGGCCAGCGCAAGTTTCACCAGGTCCGGCGCGCCTTCCAGCTCTGCGCCGGCGTTGGGCACGTTCTGCAGGCCGGACGTGTGGTCCAGCAGCATGCGGACGGTGATGTCGCGCTTCCTGCCCTGGCGCCACTCGGGATAGATCGCGCTGACGGGTGTGTCGATGGAAGCGAGGCGGCCGTCATCGAGGAGCAGGCCGATGGCCAAGGCCAGTACCGACTTCGTTGCCGACATCAGGTGGATGGGTTCACGGACGCCGCTGGCGCCGCCCTGTAGAAGCAGCTGGCCGTCCCGTTGCACAAGCACGGCATCGGAATGCGCCGCGCTGGCGTGGTGCTCGATGGCAGCCAGCGCATCGGCGGTGTGGGCCAGTACCGGCCCCGCGCAGCACAGCAGCAGCGACATCACCAGCACAGTCCATTTCTTTGCCATGAGCACCTCCCTGTGTCGAGGGCTCCACGATGACTACATGTGTAGTCAAGCCACAGTGCCTTAAGTCACGCTTCCGGGCGGTGGAAGCCTTGACGGTTGGCCCCCCATACAGGCGAGGCGGGTCCTGAGCGCAGAGCGCTTGCGTGGAATGGACAGCGTCCTCGCTGGATCTGCGGCAGGCACAAGCGCACGGGTGGTCCGAAGGGCAGGGCGAGCCTGACGTCGCGCGCCTGGCAGATGCCAAGCGTCATCAACACCGGATGGTCGCGTAATAGGGGCGATCTACGGACGGGGGCGGCCCAGACATCCATAAAGCTGGAGTGCCTCGCGTCCTGTGGCTGTACAGTTCAGCTGCAGATGCGTGCTTGCTCGACCAGGGCCGGAAAGCCTGCGAAATTGGGGCTGGAGTTCATGCACGACTTGCCGATATGCCTTCTACGAGGTAAATGAGGCGGGAAGCCCAGCGAAGCGATGGCGCGTCTCAGATCGGGGGTTGCTTTGATCGTTGGAAAGGATCGGGTTCGCTACGTCTTGACCGTCGTAGGGGCCACGACGGTGTGCCTTCTGGCGATGCTCGCCGTCGCCCAAGCCATTCTCTACGTGCGCGACAGGGAAGGCGCAGAGACCGTGGCCGAAGCCGCGGTGGCGCGCTCGGAGGCTATCTCTCTGGCAAGGCGCATCGCCGCCGAACAAGCGTCCCGCATCGGGCAGCCCCTCTGCTCGGCGGCCGACGTTGATTCGCTGAAAGAGATCGCATTCCGCTCCAGCTACATGAGCGACATCGGCCGCATCCGGGACGGACGCCTTGTCTGTAGCGCCCTTTGGGGGCGCTCGCGCCCTTACACCCTTCCGGCGCCACGCTTCTCCAGCGGAACCATCCGGCTTTGGCCCGCATCGGATCTCGTTGGCTCTCCCTATGGCGGCTCAAATCTGATCGCCCAAGGCAACACGTTTACCGTCTCATCTCCTTCTGCGTTCGAGAGTCTGGATCCTGCACGCAGGAGTTTCATCAGCATCGAAACCAAAGACCGATCGTTTGCGTTCCGAACCCTTTCCCCGACAAATCGCGACAGTAATCCCTCTCTCGTCCAAGCCCAGCATTGCAGCCGTGTAGCTGACGTCTGCGCGTTTGTCACCAGCCCCAGGCACATGGTCTCCGAACTGCCCTCGGCCCTGCTCACCACTATTCTGGCCGCCGGTGCCTCGGTGGGGCTGCTGCTGGCGTTCTTGCTCATCAAGCACCAGATCACGGCCCGGCAGACCATCCAGCAGCGCTTGGTGCTTGCACTCAAACGAAGCGAGATCGAGCTGGCTTACCAGCCTCTTCGCCGTATCGGCACCCATGGGCTTGTAGGATTTGAAGCGCTGAGCCGCTGGCGCCCACCGGGAGACGATGAGATCCCGCCGGCGGTGTTCGTGCCCATTGCGCACCAGCTCGGCCTGAGTCCGGATCTTTTTCGATACGTGCTGGCCCGCGCCATGAATGACCTCGCCCCCGCGCTGCGGAAGCATGAAAACCTCTACGTGAGCATCAATGCCGAGCCCGTGGATATGGCGCAGGAGTGCATCGTGCGCTACATCAGCAGCATTGCCGGGGGTTTTGGCGTATTGCCCGAGCAGATCCGCATCGAGATCACCGAGCGGGAAGAGCTTGTGTCTGCAGCTGCCAAGAGAAACATGCAGGCCCTCTCGGTTCTGGGGTACCGGTTCCTGATTGACGACTTCGGGACAGGCAGTGCGAATTTCTCCCACCTGGCGCAGTCGCCGTTCAGAGGAATCAAGATTGATCGCATGTTCGTGGCGGCCATCAACGAGGACTCGCCCCTGCGGCCGGTCTTGCCGGGGATGTATCGCATTGCGCTTGAGTTGGGGTTGGATGTCATTGCAGAAGGCGTTGAAACGGAGGAACAGCATCTGCAGCTCTGCCGGATCGCTCCAGAAGCCATTGGCCAGGGATGGCATTATGGCCGCCCTCTTTCAAGCAGAGACGCGCTGGCAACCATCCACGCGGGGTAGGCCCTGGGTGCGCGGGAACGCCTCAGCAGCTGCCGTGGAATTGCGTCCTGCCTGCAACACAGTCGAGGCCAACCACGCCGGCCTGCCGAATGCGGAAATCATTCGACGATGCGGTGGTTCGATTTGCTGCAAACCGTGTATGTATGCCGCTTGTGGCCGAAAGCCGTTGTGGGCTGAACACGTCAGCACCAGAACCAGAGCGGACTTCCCGCGCAAGGCACCGGCCGTTGCGCGAGCTGAAGGGCATCGACAAGATTGCGATCGCGCCGGGCGAGACGGTGGAGGTGGTCTTCCTGGTGGAGGAGGCCATGCTGGCGTTCACCGGGGTGGACGGCGTGCGTCGTGCCGAACCGGGGACGTTTGATGTGTGGATTGCACCGTCGTGCACGGGCGGTACGCCGGCGCGGTTCGTGCTGGCCTGATGGTGCAGAGGGGCGCGTCTGCGCCCCTCTGTTTCACCGCATCACTTAACAGGGATGGTTTCGGCGTGACCGTGGCCTGCTCCACGACCGCCGTGGCCGAATCAGCCAGTTCAACGGTGTACTGGCCTGCGGGCACCACCCGGCCTGGGGCCAGCTTCACGTTGGATCCAACGGGCCAGCCTGCGGGCCTGCATCTGGCCGGAAACGGGCCGGGCCGCTTTCATGGGATGATGCGCCACCGCGCCCGGCTGCCAACGCATGCACACCCTGACTGATCCCGATCTGCTGAACGACATCGCTGAGATCAGCCGCATCGAGGCCGTACCGCGGATCCTTGAAACCGTGGCCCACATCACCGGCTCGCGGTTCGCCGCGATTGCCCGCGTGACAGAGACCACCTGGACGGCCTGCGCCACGCTGGACACGCTGGGCTTCGGGCTGGTTCCAGGCGGGCAGCTGGTGCTCGAAACCACCATCTGCGACGAGATCAGGCAGGCGCCGACCTCGGTGGTGTTCGCACACGCCAGCGCGCACCCGGTGTATTCCAAGCATCACACTCCCCGCATCTACGGGCTTGAGAGCTACGCGTCCGTTCCCATCCATCGGCCGGATGGCCGCTTCTTCGGCACGCTCTGTGCCATTGATTCGACGCCGGGCAACTTCGATGAAGCCCACGTGCGACGATCCATGGAGCTGCTGGCCGACCTGGTCGGGAACTATCTCGACACGGAAGAGCGCGTGCTGGAAGCAGAGGGCGCGCTCCTGGATGCGCAGCGCGTTGCCGACCTGCGCGATCAGTTCATTGCAGTGCTTGGCCATGACCTTCGCAGCCCGCTGCAGGCCATCAGCATGGCCGCCGATGCGCTGGAGATGGACGCCGGGTCCGAGCGTCAGCAGCAGATGCTCGCGCACATCGCATCCGGTGTAACCCGGATGGATGGGCTCATCAACGATGTGCTCGATTTCGCCAGGGGCCGATTGGGTGGCGGCATTCCGATCTCGCTGCGGGAAACCCATACATTGCAGGCTGACCTGGAGCGGGTTGCAGCAGAGGTAGCGATCGCGACCGGACGCGACGACATCAGCGTTCACATGCAGATCGACGGCAGCGTAGTCTGCGATCCCGGCAGGCTCTCGCAGCTGCTGGCCAACCTGCTGACCAACGCCGCCCAGCATGGTGAGCGTTCGGCGCCCGTCACGCTGAGCGTTCACGCCGAATCCAACCGCCTGACCCTGGGCGTACACAACGCAGGGTGCATTCCGCCGGACAGGCTGGGGGCTATTTTCAGCCCGTTCTCGCGTGAGCAGGGTGATCTTCCCAGGCCTGGGCTTGGCCTGGGCATCTACATCGCCTCGGAAATTGCCAGGTCCCACGGCGGAACACTCTCTGTGGAGTCGACGGAACGTGCCGGAACCTTGTTCACGTTCCAGATGCCGAACGCAGGACGTCCTGGAGGGCTGTGCGCCGGACTGCCGGGAGCATGCGGCATGCTCCGGTCGTAGGCTGGCGACCGCGAGCCTTTCGATCTGACAGGTTCTGGCAGTTTCGCGGGTGGCGTCCTCTTGTGATGACGTTCCGCATTCAGATATGAACGGTTGTGCACGCGAACGACGCTCACCCTGATGTATCGCCAAGTCTGATGGAGTCGTGCCTCATGACGGAGGTGCGCCATGCCAATCAGGGCCGTTGTATGTATGAGCAGCGCAGGCGAGGAAATTGCTGCCGAAAAGCGGCGGCTGTGCAGCGGAGAGCTGGATCTGATCGTCAAAGATGCGGCCCGGTTCGACCGTGATGGTGGAGTAACGGGAGGGGGGCTCCTCTTCGATGGCGAACGCTTTCTCCAGTACATGGAGGGCCCAGAGGACCGCTTGTCGGTGGCCTGCTCTCGCGTGCTCGGTGCCAGCAGCCACGGCGGGATCGTGCAGCGGCGGCTGGCACATTCCGACTGGACCCGGTTCAATCAGCATGGCGACGTTGGGAGCGCCAACCCGACGGCCATGGATCTGCTGACTGGCCTCATCGAGCCCCACGCCACCGCTGCGTGGTGTACGGGGGCGCGACGGAGCAGGGCTCGAGCCTGTAGCGGCTCCGCGCCCTTTGCTGCACCCGAAGACAAATCAGACCGCCGTGCCGGAAGTGCATGCCCGCGGTCTGCATCGCTGCTCGTCGGTCTTTGTTGGGATCACCTGAGGAAAAAACGACGTGCGTTCGCCGTGCCATCACGGGGACCTCGCTTCGCTGCCATGGCTCCGGCGATACGGTGCAAGTCCATCAACGAGGGAGATCCCCATGGCAGAGCTCAACGAGAACCTGTTGGACTGGCTGCGCGACGCACACGCGATGGAGCAGCAGGCGGAAACCATGCTCAAGGGGCAGGCCTCGCGCATCAAGCATTACCCGGTGCTGAAAGCGCGCATCGAAGAGCATATCCAGGAGACCATTGGGCAGCGGGAACTGCTGGAAGGATGCATCGAGCGTCTGGGCGGCTCCCCGTCGACCCTCAAGGACGTGATGGGCAAGATGGCCGCGTTCGGCCAGGCGGTGGGCGGCATGACCGCGTCGGATGAAATCGTCAAAGGCGCGATGGCCGGCTACGTCTTCGAGCACTTCGAGATTGCTTCCTACACGGCCCTGATCGCTGCAGCAAAGACCGCCGGAGACGCCGAAACGGCGCGCGTGTGCGAAGAGATCCTTGTCCAGGAAGAGGCCATGGCCGACTGGCTGGCAGCCCACCTGCCCGAGGTCACCGAGGAATTCATGGTCCGCGATGCCACGCCAGGCGTCGAGGCAAAGAAGTAGCCCATCCCAGCCACCGCCAGAGGATCCCATCATGTTCCTGCATCACAAGAAGCTCATGTACACCGTCAGGGTCGAGCGCTCCGACCCCGCACTTGCCACGCTCATGCTTGAGCAGTTCGGCGGGCCACAGGGCGAACTCGCCGCAGCAATGCGCTATTTCACCCAGGCCTTGGGGGAAACGGACCCGGGCCGCAAGGACCTCCTGTTCGACATTGCCACCGAAGAGATCAGCCACCTCGAGATCATCGGTACCATCATCTCGATGCTGAACCAAGGCCCGAAGGCCGTTCAGTCCGAAGGCATGGCCGAAGCAGAAGAAATGCGCAATCTGGGGGGCAACAGCACCAGCCATACCCAGCAGATTCTCTACGGCGGCGGGCCGGCGTTGGTGAATTCCAGCGGCGTCCCCTGGAGTGCAGCGTACATCGACTCCATCGGCGAACCGACGGCCGACCTGCGCTCCAACATTGCTGCGGAGGCGAGAGCCAAGATCGTCTACGAGCGCCTGATCAACGTGACCGACGATCCTGGCATCAAGGATGCGCTGCGCTTTCTGATGACGCGCGAGATCGCCCATCAGAAATCGTTCGAGAAAGCGTTGTACAGCATCCGTCCCAACTTCCCGCCCGGCAAGATGCCAGGTGACCCTGAGTTCACCGACCTCTACATGGACATGTCCCAGGGCGAGGGTGACGTCGAAGGCAGCTGGAACAGCGGCGATCTTTGGGAGCGGGTGAGTGATCGCGACGCCCAGGCAGCACTGGACGGCGGGGACGGCAACTACGCGGTGGGCCTTTCCGAGCGCGAGACGCTGGCGCTTGAGGCGGTCAGCCTGCGCACTCTGTCCGACCCTGATGAACATCCGCTCACCGGCGCAGAACTGGCCACCGGCGACGGCGCGGGTGCGACGAAGAGCCCGGCGCGGGAGCCTTGAGCAGGATGTTCATCCACAGCCGTTCCACGGCGTAGGCATTGGACATGTGGGCGACCAGCAGCCAAGGTTTTGCGTACGTTGTGTATCTCGCTTGGCTGGGCTTCGGGTTCGCGGATTTCGCGATCCATCGCCACACCGTACTTCCCGAAACATCGGGGGTGCGGGAGAGTACGCTGCACGGTGTGCAGATACTTCTGGTCGGGTCGGGAGTGCTGTTGTGGGCAGCGCTTGGCAGTTCTTGGGCCCACGCAGTTCTGCTGGGATGCCTGGCGGCCGCCCATGTGGCGGCGGCCCATGCGGACACGGTGGTTGCTGATCAGGTCCGCCGTGTCCTGCCCGCGGAACAACATATCCACAGCGTGCTCGACATCGCGCCCTGGCTGTTCGCCGGTTACATCGCATGGAGGGCGGAGCCCACATGGGAGCTGATGTGGAGGCCCCAGCCTCTCTGGGTCTGGGTAGCCCTCCTGCTGCCAACCTTGCCAGCGGTGCTTGTGCCGTGGATGGTCGAGTTCCGCGTTGCCTGGTTGGCAAGGCGGGGTGATTGAAGGGCCCGGATGGCTCACAGACCCGCAACAGGCAATGGCCTGGAATGCCCGTGGAAGCACGCATGCGTCCTTCTCTTCTGATTTGACGACCACACGAGGATTCGACAATGGCAGATGACAAGACCAAGACCGGCGCGGCCGACCGCGACCGCATCAATGTCAACGAAGACTACGAGCTGCAGTACTGGACCCAGGCGCTGGGCGTATCCGCCGATGAGCTTCGCGCCTCAGTGAAGGCGGTAGGTCCGACGGCCGTAGCGGTTCGCAAGCATCTGGGCAAGTAGGAGGATCCACTGTGTCCCTGGTCGAGTACCGTCGCAAACGTCGCTTCGACAAAACCAGGGAGCCGGAGCCTGGCAAAGCGCTGCCCAAGGGTCAGCGCGCCATTTTCGTGGTGCAGCTTCATCACGCCAGCCGCCGGCATTACGACTTCCGCCTGCAGGTGGGGGATGCGCTGAAGAGTTGGGCCGTGCCCAAGGGCCCCAGCTACGACCCCAAGGTCAAGCGGATGGCGGTCGAGGTGGAGGATCACCCCGTTGATTACGCAGGCTTCGAGGGCGAGATTCCCAAAGGGCAATACGGCGGTGGTCATGTAGCGCAGTTCGACCAAGGTGTCTGGTCGACCAACGGCGATCCAGAGGAGCAGCTTGCCAAGGGTCACCTGCGCTTCGAGCTGTTTGGCAGCAAGCTGAAAGGCGGGTGGCACCTGGTGCGGTCCGGTAAGCCGGCGCGTCAGCCGCAATGGCTGCTGTTCAAGGACGACGACGCGTTCGCCAGCGAATTGGAAGCCGACGACCTGCTGGCCGATGTGTCAGCCCCGCCGGCCGACGACCTCAGACGCGCTGGCGGCGGGAAGGCCGACAAGAGAAAACTCAAAGCCGTGCCCATCCAGCGGGCGCGTCGGAAGAACTGGGCCAGGAAGGCCCTGTCGCTGCCGGGGGCGAAGGATGCCGCCGCCCCTTCAGGCCCCTTCGAGCCCCAGCTGGCCAAGCTAGGCGAGGCGCCGCCCCAGGGCGATCAGTGGGTCCACGAGATCAAATGGGATGGCTACCGGATTCTGGCGACCGTTACCGATGGCGTCGTCCGACTATGGTCTCGCAATGCCTTGGAATGGACCGAGAGGATTCCCGAGATACGCGATGCCATTGCCGCGCTCGGGCTGACCTCTGCCGCGCTGGACGGCGAGCTCATTGCAGGATCGGGCACGAAGGAGGACTTCAACCTCCTGCAGGCAACGTTGTCCGGGGAGCGGCAAGGGCCACTGGCGTACGTGCTATTCGATGTGCTTCACATCAACGGGGTGGACGTGGCCGCCGCACCCCTCGTGGAGCGCAAGGCGCTCCTGCAGGAACTGCTGGAGGGCCAGACCGGGCATCTGGCCTTCAGCTCGCATGGTCAGGGTGACGGCACCGAAGCCTACCGGATGGCAGGCGAGCAGCACTTCGAGGGCATCATCTCCAAGCGGGCGGACCGCAGCTATCACAGCGGCCGAAGCGAAGACTGGCGCAAGACCAAGCAGCTTGCCAGCGACGAGTTCGCGGTCGTCGGCTACACCGCGCCCAAGGGCAGCAGAACTGGTTTCGGTTCGCTGTTGCTGGCCAAGCCCGACCGAAAGCATGGCTGGCTCTACGTGGGGCGGGTGGGTTCCGGCTTTTCCGACCCGTTGATAAAGGAGATCAGCGCGAAGCTGCAAGGAGGTGGCAAAAAGCCCACGGCCTACGTGCCTACCGAGGATACTGATCTACGAGCCGCGAAATGGTTCGAACCGCGGTTTGTCGTAGAAGTCTTCTACCGGGGAATGGGCGGGCAGCAGCTTCTGCGGCAGGCGTCGCTGAAAGCCGTGCGGGCCGACAAGGACGTGGACGCTCTGCTGGACCCGGACCATGCCGTCCAGGAGAAACCCGCACGTGGGAAGCGCGCATCGACGGCAACCTCCGTACGGAAGACCGCCGCAAAGCCCTACATTGATCGTGTGCCTCCCAAGCTGTCTTCGCCGGGCAAAATCCTCTTCCCCGGCGATGGCTATACCAAGCAGGACGTTTGGGATTATTACTCGGCAGTCATGGATCACCTGCTGCCAGAAGTGATCAACCGGCCGCTGTCGATCATTCGCTGCCCCGCCGGCACCGGCAAGCCCTGCTTCTTCCAGAAGCACCACACTGCCGGGCTGGAACTGGTGGACTCGGTCAAGCTGAAGGAGGATAGCGGCATCAACGCCCACTATCTCGTGGTGCGCGACGCTGCCAGTCTGCTGGAGCTGGTCCAGTTCAACGCACTGGAGTTCCACCCGTGGGGCAGCCACGCCGAGACGCCTGACCGGGCCGACCGGGTGGTGTTCGACCTGGATCCCGGCCCCGATGTGCCGTTTGCGGAAGTCAAAAAGGCCGCCACCGATATCCGGAAGCTTCTGGCTCGACTGGAACTGGAGTCCTTCCTGCGGGTGTCGGGAGGCAACGGGCTGCATGTCGTGGTGCCCCTCACGCCTGGCTGCGACTGGAATCTGACCAAGCGTTTCGCCAAAGGCTTCGCCGAGGCGCTGGCCCAGTCGGAACCGCAGCGGTTCCTTGCCACCGCAACCAAAGCCTTGCGGAACAAGCGGATCTTCGTCGACTACCTGCGCAACGGCCGAGGCGCTACCGCAGTGGCTTCCTATTCGGTGCGGGGGAGACCGGGCGCCCCGGTGGCCATGCCATTGGCGTGGAGCGATCTGGCCAAGCTGAAGCGGGCTGATGCATTCACGATCAAGGATGTCCCGGCCAAACTGAAACGGCGGCGCAAGGATCCGTGGGAAGGCATCGATTTGCTGCGCCAGAACCTGGCCCGATGGGCGCAGGAAGAGTGACGGCTGGCGCCCCCAACAGCAGGGATGGGGACAGCGATCGTTCAGTCCCCGGTCTGGGCATGCGGCGCCTCTACCGGCTTGGATTGGGGTGAGACTTTCTGCCTCAGGAGAATCGTAAGAACGTGTGATCGTGAGTGGTGCTTCCGTTTGACCCTGACCGGTTAAGCCACAGTAGTTTCTCGAAGGCCTCGCTGGGCGGTAGCCTGATGCCCAGGAAGAGACACTCGACAGGAAACGATGAGGTCCGGGAAACCCGAGGGGGATCTGGATGCGTTATGCAGCGCCTTGGACGGGCTGCGAACCGAGGCCGAGCTTGCGGCGTTCACCGTCGAGAGGGGGCTCCAACACGTGCATCTGATGGATGGAGCGTGCCGGATCTGGAAAGGTCGCTCAACGGGCGCAGGCGTGGAGATCGCCATCATCCCATCAACGCGCGTGCCTGAATGCTGCGAGCTCTCCGTACTGGTGACGTTCCGGGCGCGGGTCGTGCACATCCGGCGACGGCCGTGGGGGAGGTGACCGCGGGATATCCCACCTCAGCTCCAGTGCCAGCGGCGGGCAGCTGCGCACAACCGGCACTTCATCACCCTGCGCTTCCAGTGCGTGGACTATTGTGCTGACTCGCCAAGGAGAAAACTGTGCCATTTCGAGCAGTCGGCTACATGAGCCAGGCGCAGCAGCCTTGGGACCGCGAGGCATTTGATGCGTTGGTTCAGCGAGCGGCTGCGTTCAATCTTGCGGCCCGGGTCACCGGGGTGCTCCTCTTTGATGGCGTCAGCTTCCTGCAATACCTCGAGGGGCCGGAGGAGGGATTGAACCTGGCCTACAGACGTATCCTGTCGTCGGCGTTCCACTCGGAGATCGTAGAGCTGGGTCGCGGCACGGTCGGCAGCAGGCTTCTGCCTTACTGGTCCATGCACTGGCTTCTGGCCGATCCCAGTCAGCTTCGCTCCGTGGCCCGTGCCGACTGGACCGGGTTTGTCAGATCAGCCGATCCTTGCTCCCGGCGGTCGACCGCAATGGACCGCCTCAACGTGTATCTCCATCCTTATATCGCACGCCCTGAATAGCACCTTCCCAGCTCATCGGGTTGGCTGCCCGCATTGGGGAGTTCGGATGTGAGGGTCACGCCTCAGCGGCTCCATTTTCGTCGCAAGGCATGCAGCGCTCTTTCTTGGATTTGATATCTGCAGCCGTCTTCGCCAGTGCCTCGTAACGCTGGCGTATTTCCTCGAGGTGAGCCGGCTCCATCGACTCCAGGTTCAACAGCTCCTGGTTGGCGCCTTTGCTGACCCGGATCAGCTCGTCCAGTTTGATGTGCAGCGCGGCGGTATCGGCGTTCTGCGTGTGCTGGATCAGGAATACCATCAGAAAAGTGACGATGGTGGTGCCGGTGTTCACGACCAGCTGCCACGTGTCGTTGAAGTGGAATGCCGGCCCGCTGGCGGCCCAGGCGATGATCACGCCCAGCGCCGCGACGAAGGCCCCCAGGCTGCCGGACAATCGTGCCGCTGCGGCCGCGACGCGCGCAAACCGGGACCGCATCACTGCTCGCCTCCCGTAGCCTCCTCTTCCGTGCGCCGGTCCGGCAACTTCACCCGCTGATCGACGTGCTTCTGCTGCTCTTCCGGTGTTGGCGCAGCGACAAACGGCGAGATGGGGTCGCTGGCGGGGAACGTTTCCGCCAGCGCTTCATCATGATTGCGGAGGTTGTGCAGTTTCGCCTGCAGCGGGCTCATCGCACCGGTACCCTGCGCTTCTGTTTCTGGATGGGGAAGATCTTTCTGGTCGCGTTGCATGGTGTGTCTCCAGGTGGTGCGCCACTGTCCAAGTGGCATGCCCAGCTTAGAAAATCCACCGTGATCGGCTCCATCAAGGGCAAGGCAACGTGATGTCAAGCCTTCAGGCAACAAGCGTTGACACATGGCTGCTCGAGGGCGCCCGCGACATAGCTCGGATGCCCGCCTGCGGGCGAATCGGACAGTTGCGGGGCCCGCTGGCCTGCGTCGGAACGGTGGGTCATTCACTCCGACGCGGGCTCCGACGGCCGCAACGAAACAGCGTGGCGCCGCGATCCACCGTATGGAAGGTGACAGGGCCGGTTCTGGCACGCATCGAAAGCCTCCGCGATCAGGAAAACATCTGCCACACTGTTCCATCGCGTGCGGAATCGCTCGTCGGGTGCGGTGCCTTGGGTGGATTGATCGCCCGCGCCAGGTCACCCAAGGTGTACGGCTTGCGCAGCAAGGCGAAGCCATGATCGGTCTCGCGCGCCAGCAGCTCGCTGTAGCCGCTGGTCAGCACCACATGCAGTCCTGGATAGTGCTCGCGCAGCGTCTTGGCCAGCTCCAGTCCGCTGATGCCCGGCATGACTACATCGGAAAAAACGGCGTGGTAGCGTGCGTGGTTGTGTTCCAGCTCGGCCAGCGCATCGCTTCCGTTGCGGGCCAGGAAGACGCCGCAGCCAAGCTCGCGCAGTGCCGAAACTGCAAACGCCGCCACGTCCACGTTGTCTTCCACCACCAGTACGTTCAGGCCTTTCGCATCCTGCAGCGAATGCGCATCGGATGCACTGACCGCTGCAGGCGCCTGGTCCGTCAAGGGCAGATAGAGCACGAAGGTACTGCCCTCGCCCACCGTGCTTTGCAGATCCACCTCGCCCTCGGACTGTTTGACGAAGCCGAAGACCTGGCTCAGGCCCAGCCCGGTACCTTCGCCCACGCCCTTGGTGGTGAAGAAGGGGTCGAACACCTTGCTCATCATCGAAGCTTCGATGCCACAGCCGTCGTCGCTCACCGAGACGGCGGCGAAGGTACCTTTCAGCGGCGGAGCGAACCTGACCGATGGCATCTCATCCACCTTGCGTATGCAGATGCGCACGGTGCCGTGCTGGCCGATTGCATCGCGGGCATTCACGGCCAGGTTGATCAGCGCAGTGTCCAGCTGCGTCTTGTCCAGCAACACATGCAGCGGCGCATCTGCAAGGTCGAGCTGCAGGCCGACACCGCCGCCCAGCAGGGTGCGGATGATGTCCGCCAGCCCTTCAATGCCTGCGCACAGGTCGAAGACTTCGGGTGAAAGGGACTGCCGGCGCGAGAACGACAGCAGCTGGGATACCAGACTGGTCGCGCGGTCGGCTGCCGCGCCGATGGCTTCGATGTGGCGGTTCTGTCGCTCGTCGCGCGGGCCGCCGTAGCGCAGCATGTCCACCGAACCGCTGATGACCTGCAACAGGTTGTTGAAATCGTGGGCGACGCCGCCGGTCAGCTGACCGATGGCCTCCAGCTTCTGCGATTGGCGCAGCTGCTCCCGCGCCCGCACCAGCTCGGCATGGGCTTGGCGCGCCTCCTCGCTGATGGTTTCCACTTGCCGGGAGTGCTCATTGCGCTCCGTGACGAATTCGGTCTGGTCGCTGACCACGCACAGGATGCCGCCTACACTGCCGTCGGCCACGCGGATGGGCGAGTACGAGAACGTCCAGAAGGTCTCCCGTCGCGTCCCGTCGCGGTCCATGAAAACGCGCAGGTTGCGGAAGCTGCGGTGCGTGCCGCCCATGGCATCGGCGATGGCGCCGCCCAGCTCGTCCCACACCTCGTGCCAGACGACCCTGACCGGACTGGCCATGGCGCCATCCAGCTTGTTTCCCATCCAAGGCGAGAATGCGTCGTTGAAGTAGAACAGGTTGTCCGGCCCCCACGCGATCCACAGCGGTTCGGGGCAGTCCAGGATCATCGTCAGCACCGTGCGCAGTTCCGCCGGCGCAGACTCGGCCAGGCCGGCATGCACCCAAGCGCTGTCCTGCAGCAGCCGATACGCCGGGGCGTCGGGAGAAGACACGGGGAGATCACAGCGCCGCATGTGAAGACCTGTCGAACGTGTCCTCACAGGGTAAGCCTGAATGGTACAGGCTGCGTGATGGGCGCGCAGCCGCATATGTTCCGCAGGGGCGCGAAGCAGACCCGCCGGCATTCATCCGCCCGCGACACGGGGAAGACAGCCGTGTGACTGCAGCAGGCATACGTTCGCAGTCCATACCCCTGCCGTTGACTCGACATGCTTGCTCCGGTGCTGCCTCCCCCGCTTTCCAACCTGGCCCGGCAGCGACTGCTGCAGCTGCAGGACCTTCCCTTGCCTGGCCATGGGCACACGCTGGAACGCTGGCGGATGCTGGCCGCGATGGGCCACGAAGACCTGTGCCTGGCCAAGGTGCTGGAAGCCCACTATGACGCCACGGCGATCCTGCAGGAGCTGGGCGCCCCCGTGCCGGAGGACCAGCTGCTGGCGGTCTGGGCAGCTGAGGGCCCGTCGTGCACGCTGCGCGCCGATGCTGCGGGCCGGTTGCGTGGTGACAAGCCATGGTGTTCTGGCAGCGATCTGGTGGATGCGGCGCTGGTGACCGTGCGCGGCAGCGAGGGCGTGCAGCTGTATCGCGTGGACACCTCGCAGTGGCACGGCTTGGATGAGGATCCCTGGCCAGCCACCGGCATGGGCCGGGTGCCTTCCACCACCGTGCGCTTTGATGACGCACAGGCGGAGGCCATCGGACCGATGAACGCCTATCTGGATCGACCTGGCTTCTGGCACGGCGGTGCGGGTATCGCGGCCGTTTGGTTTGGTGCAGCCACGGCCATCGCTGAGCGCATGCAGCATGACTGCAGCGAAGGCCTGCGCGCGCGGCTGCTGGGCAAGGCCGACCTGGCGCTGGCACCGGCGGCGGCGCTGCTGCGTGAGCTGGCCCGCTCCATCGATCTGGCCCCGCAGCTGACCCACCGGGTGCAGGTGGTGCGCGTGCGCAGCGTGGTCGAGCGCGCCGCAACGCAGGTGCTGGACCTGGCCGGCCGTGCGATGGGCCCGGCGCCCATGTGCATGGAGGAGGCACACGCCCGGCGCTGGGCCGACCTGACGGTATTCATGCGGCAGAGCCATGGCGACAAGGATTGGGCCTGGCTGGGCGAACAATGCGCCACGCAGGTGATGCCATGGGCGCTGTAGCCCTCATCCACGGCCACGGCTCGGAAGAGCACGCGTGGGACCGCTGCGCGTGGCTGTGGCAGCAGCCCGCCTCTGAACTGGCCGAGCTGTGTGCCGGTGTAGGCCGCATCGTGGTGGTGGCGCCGCACCCCGACGACGAAGTGCTGGCCTGCGGCGGCCTGATGTGCGCGGCCGCCGGGCTTGGCCTGGAGGTGACGGTGGTGGCGGTAACCGATGGCGAGGCCTGTTACCCCGGTGAGAACTGGTGGACGCCGCAGCGGCTGCGGCAGGCGCGGCGCGAGGAGCTGCGCGACGCGCTCGCCGAACTGACCATTGAAGCCAGCGCCATTGTCCATCTGGGCATTGCCGATGGCGGTGTGAGCGACCATGAAGCCGGCCTGGAAGACTGGTTGTGGCAGACCCTGCGCGACGACGACCTGGTGCTGGCGCCGTGGCGCTTTGACGGCCACCCGGACCATGAAGCCGCCGGGCGTGCGGCATGGCGGGCGGCGCATGCGGTGGGCTGCAAGCGCCTGGAATACCCGGTGTGGGGCTGGCACTGGCTGGACCCGAACTGTGCGCACATGGCGTGGGAAGCGCCGCGCCTTCTTGATATTTCCGGCGTGGCCGGACGCAAGCGCCAGGCCATCGCCCGGTTCCGCACGCAGACCGGCGACGTCGCCCGGCTGCAGGCCGAGCCGATCCTGCCAGCACACATTCTCAGCCGTTTCTACCGTACCCATGAGGTCTATTTCGCATGAGCGCCCAGCCGTACTTCGATGAAGTGCATGCCACCGAGGATCCCTTCGGCTACCGCAGCCGCTGGTACGAAGAACGCAAGCGCGCGCTGTTGATGGCGAGCCTGACGCGCGCCGGTTTCCAGCGTGGCTGGGAACTGGGCTGCTCCAACGGCGTGCTAACCGAGGCACTGGCCGGCCGCTGCGAGCGCCTGCTGGCGACCGACATCAGTCCGCGCGCCGTATTCCACGCACGGCGCACCCTGGCCCATCTGCCGCATGTGCAGGTGCATTGCGCGCAGCACCCGCAGCAGTGGCCGGCGGGCCGCTTCGATCTGATCGTCTGCAGTGAAATGGGCTACTACCTGGGCCCGGACGCGCTGGTCGAACTGCGCGCCGGCGTGCATGCGGCGTTGAGGGACGATGGCCTGCTGGTGGCATGCCACTGGCTGCCGTCTTTCCCCGGCCGTGCCAGCCGCAGCGCGCTGGTGCACGAGCAGCTGGGCCAGGGGCTGCAGGAAGCCTTCTGCTACCGCGACAGCGATTTCGTGCTGCAGGGTTGGACGCGTACGCCGCTCTCGCTGGCCAGCAACGAAGGGCTGAGATGATTGGCGTACTGGTGCCGGCGCACAACGAGGCCGAGAACCTGGGCGCGTGCCTGCGCTCGCTGGCCCTTGCGGCGGCCCACCCGGCGCTGCGCGGCGAGGCGGTGTGCGTCGTGGTGGCGCTGGATGCTTGTGACGATGCCAGCGCCGCGGTCTGCCGTGCGCTTGGCGTCGTCACCGTGGAACTGCAGGCGCGTTGCGTGGGTGCGGCCCGCGCCGCTGCAGCGAGCGAGCTGATCGGCCGGGGTGCGCGCTGGTTGGCGTCTACCGATGCGGACAGCCAGGTGCCTGCCGAATGGTTGGTTGCGCAGCGTGATGCGGGTACCGATGTCTTCTGCGGTGTGGTGGACCTGGGCGAGCTGGCTCCGCAGCGAGCGTGGCTTCGCGGCTGCTTCCAACGGGGTGAACGCTGGGGCGACGGCCACGGTCGCGTGCACGGCGCCAATATGGGTGTTTCGACGCGATCCTACCTGGCGGCAGGTGGTTTTGCAGCGCAACGTTGTTCCGAAGACGTGGATCTGGTGCAGCGTCTGCATGCACAAGGTGCATCCATCTGTTGGGCGGGGGCGCCCATGGTGATCACCAGCGCCCGGCTCACTGGTCGTGCAGTTGGAGGATTTGCCGACCATCTGGCGGGGCTCACGGCACGGGAAGCAAGCGTGCCCCAGCTGGCACTGGCCAGCTGAGGCACCTCCGCCCCCTAGAGAGTGACCGCGCCGCCTGAAATGGTCAGCAGCGCACCGGAGGTGTAGCTGGCGCTGTCGGCAGCCAGCATCACGTAGGCCGATGCCAGCTCAGCCGGCTGCCCGGGGCGACCGAAGGGTGTCTGGCTGCCGAACTGCTCGACTTCCTCCTCGGCCATGCCGGCGGGAATGAACGGCGTCCAGATAGGGCCGGGCAGCACCGCATTGACCCGGATGCCCTTCTCCGCCAGCAAACCAGCCAGGCCGATGGTGAGGTTGGCGACCGCGCCCTTTGTGGCGGAGTAGGGCAGGATGTTCGGCGTCGGCTTCTTTGAGTTCACCGAGGCGGTGTTGATGACCGAGCCGCCGTCCTGCAGGTGGGGCACGCACAACCGGGTCAGGTTGAATACCGCATGCACGTTGGTGTCGAACGTCTTGCGCCAGTCATCCATCGTGATCTCGTCGAAGGACTGGTAGTAGCGCTGGTAGGCAGCATTGTTGACCAGAATGTCCAGGCCGCCGAGCTCATGCACCACACGCTTCACCAGTTGCTCGGCCTGGGCCTCATCGCTGATGTCGCACGCGATGAGGACGGCCTTCTGTCCTGCCTCGCGGATAAGCTTGCCGACCGCCTCGGCATCGTCCTTCTCACTCTCAAGGAACGCGATGGCAACGTCGGCACCTTCACGCGCATAGGCAATGGCCACTGCGGCGCCGATGCCGCTGTCGCCCCCGGTGATCAGCGCCCTCTTGCCGGCCAGCTGGTTGTGGCCCTTGTAGCTCTGTTCGCCGTGGTCGGGGCGCGGCTCCATCTTGCTGGTCTTGCCAGGGAAGGACTGCTGCTGCGCCTTGAATGGCGGCTTCGGATACTGGGGGACAGCCATCGATGGGACTCCTGGGGCGAGGGGCCACCACTGTGCGGGTGCACCGGTAAACGCGATGACCCCGCAGTGTCGCCACCGCGTGCACGGCGGTGCTAGAGGGGGTGGGCGATGGTCGTCATGATGCTGTTCTCGGCCTGGCGCGAATCCAGCCGCGTGTGCTGCACCACCACGGGCACGTCCGATTCGATCACGCAGGAAAAGCCCACGCCGCGCGGTACCGGCGCCGGGTCCTGCAGGTCATTGAAGCGTTTGTGGCAGGTGCGCTGCGCTTCCACCGTGAAGCGGTAGGGCCCCTGCGGCGCGCGGTCCTCGAAATACAGCATGAGCGAGATCCGGGCATCAGTGGTGCCCGCATTGAGGATGCAGCACGTCTCGTGACTCTGCAGTTCGGGTTCCGGGCCATTGCTCCACGCGGGGATGTACCCTTCTGCGATGGCCCAGCGGGTATGTCCGACGGTCGGACTGTTGGCAGCGGTCACGTCGTTGTCTCCGTCAGTGGGTCGGCTGAGAGTGAAGGCGTTTCGCCGGGCGCGACGTGCAGGGAACGTGCGCGGCGCATCAACGTGAAGCGTTCAGGGCAGTGATGAGTCGCCCCTTTGGCGGCGTTGCGATCGCTGCCTATCATTGAATGCTGCTCCTTCCGCATCGCACTACTGCCCTACATGCCCTCCAGCGCACAGGCCGCGCGCCGTTCCGCACGCGCCGCCGGCTATGTCTTCCCCGAACACCTGCGCGAGCAGGCCCAGGCCCTGCCGGCGCTACCGGGTGTCTACACGTTCCACGGTCGTGAAGGTGGCCTGCCGTTGTACATCGGCAAGAGCATCAACCTGCGCACGCGGGTGATGGACCATCTGCGTACCGCAGAAGAGGCCGCCATGCTGCGCCAGTCCGAGCGCATCAGCCATCTGCCCATGGCCGGTGATCTCGGCGCACAGCTGCTGGAAGCATCGATGGTGAAAACGCAGAAGCCGCTGTACAACCGCCTGCTGCGGCGCCTGCCACGGCAGTTCAGCCTGCGCCTGTACCGGGGTGAGGTGAGCGTGATGCACTCGGCGGAGGTGGACCTGACATCGGCGCCGATGCTGTACGGGGTCTATTCCAGCGAACGGGCCGCGCGCGAAGCCTTGCGCCGCTTGGCCGATGACAATCGCCTGTGCTATTCGCTGCTGGGGCTGGAGCGCCTGCCACCGGGGCGGCCCTGTTTCCGGTCGATGCTGCGCCAGTGCGCGGGCGCGTGCTGCGGGAAAGAGGCTTTGGCCGAGCACCAGCAGCGCCTGGCGGATGCGCTTGCGCTGCTGGAAATCGTGGAGTGGCCGTACGCTGGCCCGGTCGCCATTGAGGAATCGGGCCCGGCCATGCGCCAGTTCCACGTGGTGGAGGGCTGGTTCTACCACGGCAGTGCAAGGACGCTGGCGGCCGCACGGCGGCTGCGTCGCGACGATGCGGTGTTCGACCGCGATGCCTATCGCATCCTGCGCAAGGGATTCTCGAACGGCGAGTGGGCCGTGCACCCGCTGTAGCCGGCCGCATCGGCGCAGGTCACGTGCCGTGGACGTAAGGTCTTGTATCCCTGCCCACAGGCCCTGCAAGGAGAGAATCCGTGACCGACCTGTTCGACCTTGGCATGCCCTGGTTCGAGTTCGTGCTGCGGGCCACGGCCGTCTACATCGTAGTGCTGCTGCTGTCGCGCCTCAGTGGCAAGCGTTCCATCGGCCAGTCCGCGCCGTTCGACATGCTGGTGATCGTGCTGCTGGGCACGGCCGTGCAGAACTCGCTGATCGGCGAGGACACCTCGCTCCTGGGCGGCCTAATTCTGGCCAGTACTTTGCTGAGCCTGAACTGGCTGGTAGGTTTCGTCACCGCGCGCAGCCGCCGCCTGCACCGCTGGGTCGAGGGCGCACCGGTGGTGCTGGTGCGCAACGGCAAGGTGTTCTGGGACCAGCTGCGCCGCAGCAACGTGGCCCCGGAAGACCTGGACGTGGCGATGCGCAAGGCCGGCTGCAATGGCCACCATGACATCGCCCTGGCAATGCTGGAAACCTCCGGGGAGATCAGCATTGATTCGCGGGCGCGCTGAAGGCGCCTGTTAACCGGTGCATGCAGCGCACTCCACGCGGCGCACACCCGGGGGTCACCTGAGGCGCCGCACGTGCGTGCCACGCTGCATGCTCCCACCTGAAGGAGAGCGATGATGCAGGCATTGACCTACCACGGCCGCAAGGATGTGCGCGTCGAAACCGTGCCGGACCCGGTGCTGTCTGCCGACGACGATCTCATCCTGCGCGTCACTGCCACGGCCATCTGTGGCTCCGACCTGCATCTGTATCGCGGCAAGATTCCCGACCTGCATACCGGCGATGTGCTCGGCCACGAATTCATGGGCGTGGTGGAAGAGGTCGGCAAGGGCGTTACCCAGGTGCGCCCGGGTGATCGTGTGGTCATCCCGTTCGTGATTGCCTGCGGCGAATGCTTCCACTGCCAGCTGGCCGAGTACGCCGCGTGCGAAACCACCAACCCAGGCAAGGGCGCGGCACTGAATGCCAAGGGCCTGATGCCCCCGGCGGCGCTGTTCGGCTACAGCCATCTCTATGGCGGTGTGGCCGGTGGCCAGGCCGAATTCGTGCGCGTGCCCAAGGCCAACGTCGGCCCGCTGCGCATCCCCGAGGGGGTGGCCGATGAGCAGGTGCTGTTCCTGTCCGACATCCTGCCGACCGGCTATCAGGCTGCCTTGAATGCCGGGGTCAAGCCGGGCTCGACCGTCGCGATCTTCGGTGCCGGCCCGGTCGGGTTGATGAGTGCGGCTTGTTGCCGCCTGCTGGGCGCCGAGACCATCTTCATGGTCGACCATCTGCCCTATCGGCTGGCGTTTGCGGAGCGCACCTATGGGGTGACGCCCATCGATTTCAGCAAGGTGGATGATCCGGCCGACTACATTGTCAGCCAGACCAGCGGGCGTGGCGTCGACGCCTGCATCGAGGCGGTCGGTTTCGAGGCGGAAGGCAGCGCGCTGGAAAGCGCATTGACCGCCGTGAAGCTGGAGGGCAGCAGTGGCGTGGCGATCCGCCAGTGCATCGCGGCTGCAAGACGCGGCGGCGTGGTCAGCATTCCGGGTGTATACGCCGGTTTCATCCACGGGTTCCTGCTGGGCGATGCGTTCGACAAGGGCCTGACCTTCAAGATGGGCCAGACCCATGTGCAAGGGTTGATGCCGGAACTGCTTACGGCCATCCTGGAAGGGAAGCTGGACCCGGGCAACATCATTTCGCATCGGATGACGCTGGCCGAGGCTGCGCAGGGCTATGCGATGTTCGACGCCAAGGATGACGACTGCCGGAAGATCGTGCTGACGCCGTGAGTACGTCGCCGCCCCTGACGCCGGACCGCCGCTACATCGTCGTGCGCGGGCGCCTGTGGCGGGCCACCAATCCCCACCTTTCGGCGCAGGAACGGGCCACCTGGGTGGCCCGCCTGATGGACGCGCGCCGGGCGGTGCAGGCCGCGATGAGGGGCGGCGATTCGCAGGCGCTACGCACGGCGCGGCGTGCGGTGGATGCGGCCAAGCACGGGCTGGGCGAGCGCGGGCCGCAGTGGTGGACGGACGGCAGCAAGGATTACAACCGGTACCTGATCAAGAACACGCCGTACGCTGGTTGGTTCGATTCGCTTTGAACCCTGCACAGCGCGCGGTCCTGCATCAGCGATCGGCTTTGCCAGCAGTCGGGTCCGCTGGCGGACGCTCGTAGTCGTCCGGGTGTGCGGTTTCCTCCTGCTCCGGCATATCCTTGCCCTTCTTCCAGCTCTGGTCGGTGCGTACCTTGTCCGGTGTGTGGGCCTTGTCCTGGTCACTGGCATCGCCGGTCGGGTTGAATGGCAGCTTGCTCATGGGAAACCTCGTTCAGTGTTGGTGGGCGCATCTGTTCCGTGGCAGGGCGCGGCGTCCCAGGTGCGTTGTAGATAGTCTCCGCTGCCATCCATCAACACCGCGGCTTGTTGCCGTGTGCACGATGCGAACGCGTTGCGTACACGCGGGGACCGCCCGGCGTTGACGGCGCCTTGGCAGGGCCCGTGGATACTGCGGCCGTCGCCATATCGCAGGAGTTTCGCGCCATGACCGCTCTGGAAACCGCATCAATGCCAAAGGTTGTTCGCCTGGAAGCCCTGCCGCTCGATTGCGGCGAATCCGTGGTGGTGGTCGAGCTGGCCCGCGCGCCGGGCCGCGGCTGGACCAAGGCGCTGAAGCGGGTTCTGGCTGACACTGAAGGCTTGGAATCGGTACAGCTGCGCTGCGATGGTCACTTCGTCTACCTCATCGGCGTGGAGCCAGGCCAGCGCGGCACCACGCACCGGATCAACCAGGCCCTGGCGGCAGCCAGTGAGCGGAGACTGCCTGGCATTCCTGCAGCCATGCCTGCTGCGGCAACGTCTGCTGCGCCAACGTCTGCTGCGGCTGTGGCGCACCCGCATGCTTGAGCAGGCGCGCTGAAGCGACATCATGAACCGACAGGCGCCCTCCGTCTGTGTCCCAACCGTCCGCGTCGGTTGCGCGGGCTGGTCGTTGCCCTCGCGGGATGCCGCTGGATTCGGTGAGGGGGACAGCGCACTGCAGCGTTATGCCACACGGTTTGGGCTGGTGGAGATCAATTCGTCGTTCTATCGGCCACACAAGCCTGAGACCTACGCGCGATGGGCGCAGAGTGTTCCCGAGGGCTTTCGCTTCTCGGTGAAGATGCCCCAGACCATCAGCCACGAATGCGGACTGAAGGGCGCGGCGCCTTTGCTTGAGCCTTTCCTGCAGGGAGTAGAGCAGTTGGGCGACCGGCTGGGCGCGCTGCTGCTGCAGCTGCCGCCACGCCTGGAATACGACGGACGCACGGCATCCGCGTTCTTCCGGGCCCTGCGTCGGCGCACTTCGGCGCTTGTGGCCTGCGAACCGCGGCATGACAGCTGGTTCACCGATTCAGCCGAAACCATGATGGTGTCGCACGATATCGCCCGCGTCGCGGCAGACCCCGCGCGCTGCCCGCAGGCCGCCGTGCCCGGAGGTGCGAGGCACTGGAGCTACTGGCGTTGGCATGGCCGCCCGCGCATGTACTACAGCAGCTATGCCGGGAATGAGCTGCGCGATCTGGCAGAGCAGGCCAGGCAGGCGGCGCGGCAGGGCCCCGCCTGGATCATCCTGGACAACACCGCACTCGGCCACGCGGTACCCAATGCGCTGCACCTTCGGGCGTTGCTGGAGAACGCAGATGCCTGAGGGTCCTTCCATCGTTTTGTTGCGGGAGGCAGCCGCCCGCTTCAAGGGAAAAACGGTCCGGCAGGCCGGCGGCACGACCTCCGTTGATCTGGCGCCGCTGATAGGCCGCCGGGTCAAGGCGGTACGCAGCTGGGGCAAGCATTTCCTTCTGGAATTCAGCCACGTTACGTTGCGCATCCACTTGTTGATGTTCGGCAGCTATCGCATTGACGCCCGCAAGGACGTGGCTCCTCGCGTGGGCCTGCAGTTCGACAAGGGCGAGCTGAATTTCTATACCTGCTCGGTCAAACTGATCAATCAGCCGCTGGATGACGTCTACGATTGGCGCGCCGACGTCATGAACGATGCTTGGGATGTTCGGCTGGCGCGGCGCAAACTGAAGGCCATGCCCGACGTGCTGGTCTGTGATGCGCTGCTGGACCAGACGGTGTTTTCCGGCGTGGGCAACATCATCAAGAACGAAGTTCTGTTCCGGACCCGCATCCATCCAGGCAACCGTCTGGGGGACCTGCCACCGCGCGTGCTGACCTCGCTCATCAACCAGGCACGGGAGTACAGCTTCGATTTCCTGCAATGGAAGCGTGGCTTCGAACTCAAGAAACACTGGAAGGTGCATACCAAACGCAGCTGCCCCGGATGCGGCGGACCGGTCAGCAAGCAGTACATGGGCACGACGCACCGGCGTACCTTCTTCTGCCCCAACTGCCAGATCCGCTACGGACAGGGTGCCGATGCGGGCAACGGAACCGCAGGAATTCTCCCCCGTTCACGGAAAAAGGGCCGCGTGAAGACCCGGCGTTGACACGGGATTCGTACAGTTGCTCACAGGCAAACCCATCCGCAACCCCCATGGCAAACCGTGCAATCGCATACGCGAGTGAGGCGCTCCCCGACCTTGATCCGCAACGCCTGACAGCGATGGTCGAGGACGCGGCCCGCTTCAACCACGATGCAGGCATCACCGGTGTATTGTTGTTCGACGGGCAGCGATTCCTGCAGTACATCGAAGGGCCAGAAGATGCCTTGGACGTCGCTTATGCGCGGATACTGGGAGCCAGCAGCCACCGCGAAATCGTCGAGCTGGCGCGAGGGCGTGTAGGACGCCGGATGCTTCCCTACTGGTCGATGCGGTTGCTTCCCGCGGAGGCCCGTGAACTGAGCCAGGCAGCGTATGCCGACTGGCGTGGCTTCGTAAGGCGCGCGGGCAGAGAGGGCAGCCCATGGGCGGCCATGGACCATCTCACAGCGGTGGTACAGCCGCACCTGGCGTGAACTGCAATGGGTTGACCACAATGGTCACGTATCGAGAAGCGCGATGACCTCACGCACGCCAAGCACCTTGGCGGCACCGGAGCGCTGCAGCAGCTGCAGCGAGGGCTGACGCCGGTCGGGCAGCGCTGCAGTCGCTTCCCAGGCCACCACTGTCTCGTATTCACGTGAATTAGCATCCAGCGCCGTGGCCAGCACGCAGGAATCCAGCGCCATGCCTGCGAGCACCACGCGCTGCACGCCCAGCTTTGCCAGCAGCACGGGAAGTGGCGTCGCCAGGAAGGCGGAGTGCTTTGGCTTGAGGATGAAGTAATGTCGTGCCTTCGGCGCAAGACGCCGGGCGATCTCAGCGGCATGCCCGCCGTGCTCGCGGCACGCTTTTACCAAGGTAGGAAAGTCCCGTTTCCACTCACCAAAATTGTCGTTGGCGAAGATGACCGGTAATTCCCGTTCGTCAAACGCATCCCTGAGCACCGCCGCCTTGCCGGCAGCCTGGACGGCCAAAGGGCCAATCGCGGACCCTTCGGGGAAATCGAACAGGCTGAACAGGTCGATGATGATCAGGGCGGTCTTCGCGTGCATGGTCAACCCCTGCGCGTGCGGGTAACGACCCGGCGGCGACGCCACGCCATGCCTTGACCCACCACCGCAGTCAGCAGGAGCAGCACATTGGTTACCACGAATACCGTGGAGCCCAACAACGCGCTGTAGATCGTGAACAGCGTGGAGGCGGTCATCTGGCCCAGGAACAACCACTTCGAAACCGTTTCCGGGTGGGGTGACTGCCATTGCTTCACCATCTGCCGGATCAGCGTGGCCATCAGCACGATGGTTGCCGCCCAGCCAAGGATATCCGGATGCATGCAGGCCTCGTCAGTGCGTGGTACAACGGCGCCGCCATCATGGGCGGCGCCGGGTCAAACGGTACCTGGCTCAGGCCGCCTGGGCCGCCTTGGCATTGCCGCCGCCCTTGGCCAGCAGGGTCAGCCTCTCGTCGGTGGCCTTTTCCTCTTCCAGCGTTTCCAGCAGCAACGGCAGCGCATCCTTGTAACCAAGCTGTTTGGCCAGCGCGGCGATGGTGCCGTACGAGGCGATCTCGTAATGCTCGACCTTCTGCGCGCCGCCAATCAGCGCCGCATCCCGTACCGGGCCCTTGTCGATGGCATCGATGACCTCCTTGCCTTCCTCGACCAGGCCTTCCATCGCCGCGCATTTGATCCGCTTCAGGCGGATACCCAGGACGTCGACGACCTGATCGATACGTTCGATCTGGCCCTGGGTTTCCTCCAGGTGGGTTTCAAAGGCTGCAGCCAGGTCCGGGTTCTCTGCGGCACGGGCCAAGCGGGGCAGGGCCTTGGTCAGCTGCTTTTCGGCACTGTAGATGTCGGACAGTTCATGGATGAAGAGGTCTTCCGCTGTCTTGATGGCCATGTCAGGCGTCCTTTCGTGGAGGGAGCCTGCAGGGTAGGGCGTTGCTGCGGAAGCTCCGACGAACGTGTGGTGAAGAAGACATGCCGGGGGGGGCGCCCGCTCTTCGCGTGCGCTTATCAAGCGAGGACTGTGCCTGGCGCTGGCGTGGCGGTCAGCGAAGGCGTGGGGCAGAGAAAGGGCCCCGGCGCAACGCCGGAGCCCTCATCCCTCACTTCTCCTGCAGGAACGTCAGCAGATCCTGGTTGACCCGATCCTTGTGCGTATCGGTCAGGCCGTGCGGCGCACCCGGGTACACGATCAGCTTCGCACCCTTGATCAGCTTGGCCGACTGGCGGCCGGAGATGTCGATCGGCACGATCTGGTCGTCATCGCCGTGGATGACCAGGGTCGGCACGTCGAACTTCTTCAGGTCGGCGCGGAAATCGGTGGCCGAGAACGCGGCGATCGAATCGTAGGTGTTCTTGTGGCCGCCCTGCATGCCCTGCGCCCACCAGGCATCGATCAGGCCCTGCGAGACCTTCGCACCCGGGCGGTTGAAGCCGTAGAACGGGCCCGACGGAATGTCCTTGTACAGCTGCGCGCGGTTGTCCATCTGCGCCTTGCGGATGCCATCGAACACTTCGATCGGCAGGCCGTTGGGGTTGTCGGCAGTCTTCAGCATGAACGGCGGCACCGAGCTGATGAGCACGGCCTTCTTGACCCGGCCGGTGCCATGGCGACCGATGTAACGCGCCACTTCGCCGCCGCCGGTGGAGAAGCCGACCAGGGTGACGTCGTGCAGGTCCAGGGTGTTGATCACCGTGGCCAGATCATCGGCGTAGTGATCCATGTCGTTGCCATCCCAGGGCTGGCTGGAACGGCCATGGCCGCGACGGTCGTGGGCGATGACGCGGTAGCCGGCATTGGCCAGGAAGATCATCTGCGATTCCCAGCTGTCCGAGTTCAGCGGCCAGCCGTGGCTGAAGGTGACGACCGGGCCGTCCTTCGGGCCCCAATCCTTGTAGTACAGCTGCACGCCATCGGCGGTGGTGATGTAGCTGGCGGTGCGCGCGATGGTGGTGACAGCGGCCGGCTTGGGCGGTTCGGCGGCCTGCGCGGACAGGCCGGCCTCGACTGACAGGGCGAGGGCGGCGACGGCCAGCGTGCGGGTGAAGGTGTTCATGGCGGATCTCGTCTGGGTGGTGGTGGGACCTACTTTGCGCCCGCTTTGAGGTCGCAAGGTGATGAATTGTCCGAATTGGTTGATAAATCGTCTTGGATGGATGTGCCGCACAGCGGCATGTGCAATAAGGGGTTGACGAGGGAGAACGAGCGTTCTACCTTGGAGTCGTGAACAAGACCCCCGACACCCAACAGAAGATCCTGGCCACGGCCGAGGCGCTGATCTACCAGAACGGTATCCATGCCACGGGCATGGACCTGCTGGTGAAGACCTCCGGCGTGGCGCGCAAGAGCATCTACCGCCACTTCGAAAACAAGGACGACGTGGCCGCTGCCGCATTGAGTGCGCGCGACGTGCGCTGGCTGGCCTGGTTCCAGCAGCAATGCGACAAGGCCGAAACGCCCGAAGCGCGCATCCTCGGCATGTTCACCGTGCTCAAAGGCTGGTTTGCATCGGAGGGCTACCGCGGCTGTGCGTTCATCAACACCGCAGGCGAAGTCGGCGACCCCGACGATCCGATCCGCCGCATCGCGAAGCATCACAAACAGAAGTTGCTCGATTACACACTGGAACTGACCGGGCAACTGGATATCGAGCAGCCGGAGGCGCTTGCACGCCGGCTGCTGGTGCTCATGGAAGGCGCCATCACCGTCTCGCGCGTGATGGGCGACCACGACGCCGCAGACACCGCAAGAGACGTTGCGCAGCTGTTGCTGGAGCAGGCCAGGCGCTGACGCCTGCGTCATCAACACCCACCGTAGTACCCCGTTCATCCATGTTGACTGGAGGCCCCACCGTGTCCGTAGAAGCACCCCGCCCGCCGCTCCCCCCCTTCACCCTTGCATCGGCCATCGAGAAGGTGCGCCTTGCCGAGGATGGCTGGAATTCCCGCGATGCCGACAAGGTTTCGCTGGCCTACTCGCTTGATACGCAATGGCGCAACCGTGCCGAGTTCACCCACGGCCGCGAAGAAGCGCGGCAGTTCCTCGCCCGCAAATGGAAGAAGGAACTCGAGTACCGCCTGATCAAAGAGCTGTGGGCCTTCACCGACAACCGCATTGCCGTGCGCTACGCCTACGAGTGGCGCGACGACTCGGGCAACTGGTTCCGCTCGTATGGCAACGAGAACTGGGAATTCGGCGCGGATGGCCTGATGCAGCGCCGCTTCTCGTGCATCAATGACATGCCGATCAAGGAAAGTGAGCGGAAGTTCCATTGGCCGCTGGGCCGTCGCCCGGATGATCACCCGGGGTTGTCTGACCTGGGTATGTGAGTTGAACGGCGGAGTATGCGAAGGCCCGCGGCGATGATGGTGCACGCGGGCCTTTCCCGATACCGCAGACTTGGGATTACGGCTGCACTTCCGCGCGGAATGCGATTTCGATCAGCTGTTCGGGGAACGCCAGCGCCGACACGCCGATGAGGTTGCTGGCCACCTGCAGGAAGGGCTGGCCATGGACGGCGGGCCGGACCTTGCCGCTGGCGGCGAATGCAGCCGGTACATCGATGACGAACAGGGTTTCCTCGACCACATCCGCCAGCGAGCCGCCCAGCTCGGCCAGCAGCACCTGCGCATTCTCGTAGGTGCGCTTCATCTGCGCCTCCATGGTGTCGAAATTGGCAGGCTTGCCATCAGCACCCAGGGCGGCCGGTGCCACCAGCTGTCCCTCCGGCGTATGCGAGAGCTGGCCCGACACGAAGATCGAGTTGTTCACGCGCACGGCCTGGACATAACCATAGGCCGATTCCCACGGCACGCTGAAGCTGGCCGTCTGGCGGTTGGAGGTGCTCATTGCGGTGTCTCTGCTTGGATGAAGGCGCCAGTCTGCCCACAGCTGCGGCGACCGGCCTGCCCCGAACGGGTGAGGCCAGGAAGCACTACGACGTAGACGGACCATACCCTGCCTTCCCCCGGTCCAGCTGCCGATACCCGATCGCCTCCGCCAGATGTGCCGTTCCGATAACCTCGCACGCGTCCAGGTCCGCAATCGTGCGGGCCACCCGCAGAATCCGGTGCATCGCCCGCGCGGACAGCTGCAGCCGCTCGATTGCCTGTTCCAACAGATCCTGATCGTCCTCGCTCAACCGCGTGCATGCCCGTAGTGCTGCCGGTGGCAGATGCGCATTCAACCCGCCCCGCGCGCGCTGCCGCGCATGTGCCGCCTCCACCCGCGCGCGTACCACCGCACTCGGTTCGCCCAGTGGCGTGCTCTCCCGCAGCTCCACTGCATCCAACCTGGCCACACTGATATGCAGGTCGATGCGGTCCAGCAGCGGCCCGGAGACCCGGGCGCGGTAACGGGTGATGCGCTCGTCGGTACACAGGCAGCGATTGCTGCGGTCACCCGCCCAGCCACACGGGCACGGATTCATCGCCGCCACCAATTGAAAGCGCGCCGGATACTGCACGCTGCGCGCCGCACGCGCGATGCGGATATGCCCGGACTCCAAGGGCTCACGCAGCGTCTCCAGGGCGCTGCGGTTCCACTCGGGTAGCTCGTCCAGGAACAGCACCCCGTGATGCGCCAGCGAGATCTCGCCGGGGCAGGGTGGATTGCCGCCGCCTACCAGCGCCGCCGCACTCGCACTGTGGTGGGGCGCGCGGAACGGCCGCTGCCGCCAGCGCCGCGGGTCCAGGCCTTCGCCACTGACCGAGGCAATCGCTGCCAGCTGCAGCGCTTCGTCCTGCTCGGTAGCCGGCAGCAGGCTGGGCAGGCGTGAAGCCAGCAGGGTCTTGCCGCAGCCCGGGCTGCCGATCAGCAGCAGATGGTGGCCACCCGCGGCGGCCACTTCCAATGCGCGCCGCGCATGTGCCTGCCCGCGCACGTCGGCCAGATCGGGCAGGGGCAGTGGTGTGGTGTCCACGCGCTGCACCGGCGGCAGCAGACGCGGGTTGCCCAGCCCGGCGCAGCACTCGAGCAAGGTGCGGGCCACGCGCACGTCGGCATGCTCGGCCAGGGCAGCCTCGGCGGCATTGCCCGGCGGTACCACCAGGATGCGCCCGGCCTCGGCGGCGGCAATCGCGGCGGGCAGCGCGCCGCTGACCGCACGCAGTTCGCCGGTCAGGCCCAGCTCGCCGAGGAACTCGTAACCCAGCAGCGACTGCGGATCGACCTGGCCGCTGGCGGCGAGGATGCCCAGCGCGATGGCCAGATCGTAGCGCCCGCCTTCCTTGGGCAGGTCGGCCGGGGCCAGGTTCAAGGTGATGCGCCGCTGCGGGAAATCGAAGCGCGCGCAGAGCAGGGCGGCACGCACGCGCTCACGCGACTCGCGCACGCTGGCTTCAGCCAGGCCGACGATCTGGGTGACCGGCAGGCCGCCGGAGAGATGCACTTCCACCCGCACCAGCGGGGCATCGACCCCGGCGCGGGCACGGCTGTAGACCAGCGCCAGGCTCATGTGGGAATTCCTGCGGAGAGGTGCTTGATGGTGCGGCGTAGGTGGAACGGACGGCCATCAGGCTTTGCACACTGAGCGGATAGGAGATCGCCCACAGCTGACGGTCATGACCTATGGCAGGGGATAGTGGTGTTGTAGGTAACTACAGTACCAGTACGACTTGCCGCGAGTCGCGGTTCGGCGCATCGGCGCCAGCCTCCTCATCCCACGGGTCTGCGTGCACCCGACAGGGGACGCTTCATGGGCAAGGCAATGACGATGTGGGCAGCCGCTCTCCTGCTGGCGACAGCCGGTCTGGCGCACGCAGGCGAGTTTTCGGTCGAGCGCGGGGGCTACACGCTGCAGGGCGAGGAAACGGGGTCGGGCAACACCACGGTGGTCTTCGAGGCCGGCTTCGGCCAAGGCCCGGGTGCGTGGAAGCAGGTGATCGCCGGCCTGGGGGCCGACTACCGGAGCGTCGCCTATGCGCGGGCAGGGTTGGGCAAATCAGGCAGCGATGGCGTGACCAAACGCATTGATGACCACCTGAGTGATCTAAGTGCGCTGATCGAGACCGTTGCGCCGGGCCAGCAGGTGATTCTGGTGGGTCACTCCTACGGCGGGCTGCTGGTGACGGAGTTCGCGAGGCGCCATCCGCAGCGCGTGCGCGGCATCGTGCTGGTGGACCCGGCCACGATGGGCCAGCGCCTCGCCTACAGGAAGGCGGATGCGGCACGGGTGCAGGCGGATGACGACGCGCTGCTGGCAATGCTGCCCCCTTCGATGGCCGCAGACTACCGCGTGCTGGTCGAGCAGCTTGATGGGGCAGATTCGGCGAGCGAGCGTGCGATGCCGGACGTGCCGGTGGCACTGCTGACCGCGACCCAAGTGGCCGACAAGCCTTTCGTCTTCGAGGAAACCGCTGAGGGCAAGGTGATCTGGAAGGCGCAGCACGCGCTGCTGTTCTCGACCTTCGCGCGCGGTGTGCATCGCTATGTGGCTACCGGCCACAACATCGCGAAGGAGGACCCCGCAACGGTGGTGCAGGCCATCGGTGAGATGGCCGCGATACCGGTCGCTGCGAGCCGCTGACCCAGCGAGGCCGGCGGCGCAGGCCGCCGGCCGGCTTACCCCACGCGCAGGTCAGCCGTTGTCGCGGAACTCCGGATACAACGTCATGCCGCCATCGACAAACAGCGTCGTGCCGGTGACGTAGTCGGCCATGTCCGAGGCCAACCAGACCACGGCACGTGCGACGTCCTCGGGCTCGCCGATGCGCCCATAGGGAATCAGCTTGAGCAGCCTGGTCAGCGCTTCCTCGCGGTCCCAGGCATCGCGATTGATGGGTGTGCGGATGGCACCGGGTGCTACGGCATTGACGCGGATACGGTCTGCAGCGACTTCCTGCGCCAACGACCGCGTCAGCATGCGGATACCGCCCTTTGCCGAGGCATAGTTCACATGGCCAGCCCAGGGGATGACTTCGTGGACGGAACTCAGGGTAATGATTGAACCGGCGCTGCGTGCGGGACGATGCGCTTCAGGCTGCGAGCGGAACCGCTTCACCGCCTCGCGCGCGCAGAGGAACTGGCCGGTGAGGTTGATGTCGATCACCGCGTTCCAGTCATCCAGCGACATCTCCGCGATGGGGGCGTCTTTCTGGATACCCGAATTGGCAACCACCACATCGACCCGTCCGAAGGCGGAGGCTGTCTCATCAAACAGGCGTATGACCTCGTCTTCCTTCGCGACATCAGCCTGTACTGCGATCGCACGCCCGCCCTCGGCAACAATGCGATCCACCAGCTCGCGTGCCGGCTCCTCGTGCGCGTGGTAGTTCACCACTACCGACGCACCGGCCTGCGCCAGCGCCTGTGCAACGCCCAGGCCGATGCCGGAGCTGGCCCCGGTGACGATGGCGGCATGACCTTCAAGCGGCGATGCTGGATTCACGGTACTACTCCACGTTGGGTGACAGGAACTGATCCATATGCACTGGTGCGTGTGGAGCCAGTGGTGTCAGTCAGCGGACACCCGCCGAATCTCCTACAGGTCTCTTCAGCGACGCAGTGGAGTATGGACCTGCGTTGCGCCAACGATAAGTGAGGAAACGCAGGGAGTAGCGCAGGACCTCTGCCCTGCGGTGCGCCTGACACTGGCACCTGTCTCGTCGAGCTGATCGGGCCCAGTTACGTGTGCCTACTGAGCAGGCTCGGATCTTCGTGACGTCTTAAACACGCAGCACAGACCCAAGGGCGCGCAAAACGCGAAGGGTGTCGCCTCATCACACAGTCTTCGAAACGCCTGCGCGCCAGCCACTCTCAACGATTGCGACAGGCTCCGATGCCGTCGATAGCAAGAATCTATTGGCACTGTTAAGGGTGGAGTGGAAAAAACGAACTCGACCCGCATGATGCCGCGGGCATTGAGTTTGCCGTACATCGGCAGACCCCCACGAGCCACTGGGCTCGTCGGGGCAAATCGCAGCGCCAAGGAGAGGTTATGAAAGAGATCAGACAGACCGCTGAAACGAATCATCCGTTCGTCTATGACGAGAACGGCCTTTGCGAAGTGCGTGATCCGCGCGCTCTGGAAATGCTGGGCACCGGAGGCGTCAACGCAGCTGGGGTGGCTTGCAAGGTCAACAGCGGGAACTGCGTTTCCGGCTGCTCCTGCAAGGCTTCCTGAGACTTGCAAACGATGCGCCGTCCTCGCGGCGGTGCATCTCTTTCAGCATACCAAGGAGAGCAACGCATGCGATACGCGTTGGAACTCGCACTGTCCGGCATCCATGGATCGAAACTTCTCAGCATCCTGATCGTGCTCGCCGTAGCGACAGGCATAAGCGCGTTTGCCACGATGCTGCTGATCCGGATCGGTCTCGGGTGCGACCCCGCACCCAGCATCAGTCATTATCTCTATCACGTGGAGCTTGATCTGCGAGATGAAGCAGCACGATCCAGCTCTGCACGGCCGCTGCCTGTGCTGTCGCTGCACGATGTGCAGGAGATCACTCGACTCACCGGCTTCCCGAGTGTAGCAACGTCGTCATCCTGGCTTCCCTACAGGCCCATGGGAACGGATCGGCCGCTAGGCATGATTGCCGTTCGAGGCTTTACGTCAGGTGCGCAAGCCCTGCTCGACCTGAAGCTGCTCTCCGGAGCCTTCTGGCAATCCGATGATGACCAGAATGGAGCGCGCGTTGCAGTGATCTCGCGATCACTCTCGAGGGAGTTGTTTGGATCGGAATCTGCGGTGGGCAGACAGATCGAACTGGCCACGCGGAGCTTCGCCATCGTCGGCGTGGTGGAGGACTGGAATCCCATTCCACGATTCCACGATCTTCGAGGCGGTGCCTACGCGGAGAGCGAACGTCTCTACATCCCGCTGGCGGCATGGCGTGCGCTGCCAAAGGACTACGGCATGGGCGCGATGTCCTGTCGCGACGGCGTCCCTGAGGATCCGGAGAGCGCATCGTGCGCTTGGTTGCAGCTATGGGTACAGCTGAACGATAAGCAGGCGATCGGCGCTTTCAGCAGTGCGCTGCACCGCTATGGGCTCGCGCAGGTCAAATCAGGCAGAGCCACTGACGTGTTCTCCCGCGTGGCACCGCTCAAGGAGTGGCTGGCGATCAATGACGTTCTTCCCGATGAAGTCAGTACACAGCTATGGTTCGCAGCCGGTGTCCTGGTCATCTGCCTCGTGAATGCCGCCGGGCTCTTCCTGGCTGGCTTCGTGGGTCGGTCCAGGGAGATCGCCATTCGCCGGTCGCTTGGCGCAACCCGAGGAGACATCGTCAGGCAGCTCGCCGTTCATTCAGCCGTGCTGGGGGCCGCCGGAGGACTCGTTTCCATTCCAATGGTCCTCCTCGGATTCCGGGTCGTGCAGGATCTCTCCAGTGCGTATGCATCGCACCTTTCCATTGCGTGGTGGTACGTGGCCCTGTGCCCCCTGATCGCGACGTTGTCTGCACTTCTGTCGGCGTCGATTCCGCTGTGGAGAGCCAGACAGCGGTTCGTATCGTTGCGCATGGGGGAAGTGCCATGGCGGTGATTCACGCAATGATGACGACGCTGAGAACGGTGTCGAAGCACCTCACGGTCGTTGGCCTCATGGTGCTTCAGATATCAGTTTCCATGGCGGTGCTTGCAAACATATCCACAATTGTTCTGGAGGCTTCGGAGCGCATCGATGCCGAGTCCGGCCTGAGCGAGGCCCGTATCGCCGTGGTGCAGAACATAGGCGTCATCGGCTTCGACGATGCCGCAACCAGTTCGGGCGCTGGGCTGCGTGCACTGCGGGACGTGCCAGGTATCAGCGCCGCAGCACTCGGCCCGGTCCCTTTTGCGGTGGAGCGTGGGGCGGTGCGGCTGGAAACGTCGCACCGAAATGCGTCAGCGCGCCCGTACATCTACTTTGGAAGCGGGCAGCTAGCGAGCGTACTGGGTACGTCAGTTGTCCAGGGCGTCGCGCTGGATAGCCTGCAGGCACCTGCCGTAGAGGACGTACTTGAGCCCAACAGCACGTTGGCCGTACCTGCGGTCGTCACCCGGAGTCTCGCCGAGCGCCTTTTCCCTGCGGGGGACGCTGTTGGAAAAATGATCCACACCGAGGTGTGGGGCAGCTATCCACTGACCCTGCGAGTCGTGGGTATCACGGCAGACTTCAGGAGCGCATCCACCGGTGATGCCAGCGATTACGAGGCCGTGATCTCGGAAGTGAAGATCGATACCCAGAGTATCGGGGGGCTGTATGCCGTCCGTCGAAGCGCGCCATTTGATCTGGAGGCGAAGCTGGCCGTGACTCGCGCCCTGTCCTCGTCCATGCCGGGCTTTGTACAGGAGCCGGTTCGCACCGTGTCCGAGCTCAGGACAGCGCACTTCGCCAAGGACGCATCCAGGTCAAGTGTGTTGCTGGCAGTGGTTGTTGTTGTGACTGTTTCGTCAGCGCTGGGGGTGTTCGGAATGAGTCATTACTGGGTCTCTGCCAGACACCGGTCGATTGCCATCCGGCGCGCGCTTGGGGCATCCCGACGTGACGTGGTGGCCCTCTTTGCGGTGGAGAGTGCCATTGTCGCCGGGCTTGGCGTGATCCTGGGTGCAGGGCTGGCCATAGCGGCCAACCGTTTTCTTGCACTCCAGCTTGAGATGGCTGCAGTAAGTGCCGCTTCGGTGGCGCTGGGTGCGGGACTGACGCTGCTGAGTTGCCAGATCGCCGCTCTGATTCCCGCTTTGGGCGCGGCCAAGGTTGATCCTGCCCTGGCGTTTCGCCAGCGATGACCACGTATCCAGGAGAAGACAATGGTGCTTGGGCTGTCGAATCGCTGGATGCTTGGGAGTCGAGACGTGGTCCTTCAGTCCGAGTCAACGGAGTGTGGTTTGGCGTGCCTGGCGATGATCGCTGCCAGATACGATCGGCGGGTATCCCTTCGCTGGCTGCGGCGTCGATACCAGGTTTCACTTCGAGGTACGACGGTTGCTCGTCTCTCGGAGATTGCTCGCGACCTTGGCCTGCAGCACCGCGTGTTTGCCGGAACCGGGTCAGCACTGAGGAAGCTTGATGCGACCTGCATTATTCTGGTTGATGACTGCCATTTCGTGGTCGTCGAGCGATTTGGATCCGAGCAGTTTCTTGTGCTCGACCCGGCTGTCGGTGAGCTTGTTCTTTCCTGCGCCGAAGTGGAGAAGCGATTCTCCGGCGCACTGCTTCGGTTTACTGGCGGTAGCAGACAGTGTGAAGACATGCCGGTGGAGCCAAGCCCCTGGTCGGCACTGACGTCACAAATGCGTCCACGCAGGCTCCGGTACCTCCCGATACTGCTTCTAGCTTTAGTGGCGGAGCTGCTTACGGTCGCAGCGCCTTTGTACATCCAGTCCGCGGTAGATGGTCTGGGGGGCACTGGAGTATTCAGTGCGGAAGGCCTGTTGCTCATATTCGCTTTCATTGCGATTGCGAGGGTCTGGGCTGCTTCCATCCGCGCTCTGCTCAATGCAGACCTGGGTGCCTCGATTGTCGGCGGGCTTTCGAACAATGTGTTTGGCCGGGTACTAGAGCTTCCTCCGTCCTACTTTCTGCGCAGGCATCCAGCAGATGTCATCTCGCGGCTGGGATCGGTGCACGAAGTTCAGGAGCTTGCATCGTCCCGGATCGTGGAATGCGCGGTCGATGCGCTTGCGTTGCGGCGCTGGACAGCGAGGGTAACGTGGTTGGGGCCCTGGCTGAAGACGGGACGGTAGCCTTGGACCCTGAGAAGATGAAGTTCTGGACGCGAGGCTTTCTGTCAGGTGACGCATCAGAACTTGGGTGTCCGCTGATTACCCGCACTGGCTAGTCACTGCTATGGGCGCGACCTCTGCTAAGGCCGGAGGTCGCATCCCTGTCACCTCTACCGGGGGCAGCGCTCAGCCCTGGGGTGAATCCCGCCCCTCAATCTCACGCACAGTCGCTTCCAGCGCATCCAGCTTCTCCCGCGTCTTCAACAGCACCGCGCGCTGCACTTCAAATTCCTCGCGCGTCACCAGGTCGAGCTTGGCCAGGCCGGCCTGCAGCGCGGTCTTGAAGGTGGCCTGCAGTTCCTCCCGCGATTCGCGCAGGCCCGGCGGGACCAGGTCGCTCAGGCGGCGGGCGAGGTCATCGAGGTGGTTCAGGTCGATCATTGGGGGACTCCGTGGCCTGGCAGGCCGTTCCTGCATAAGGATACTTGCGGGCCGCGCGCCCGCACAGGCGGCCGTGGTTTCGCGCCGGGCGCGTTCAGGCGCTATCCTCCACGCCGGAATACAGGAGATCGACGATGAAGATGGTCATGGCGGTGATCAAGCCGTTCAAGCTCGACGACGTGCGCGAAGCGCTGGCCGAGCGTGGGGTGACCGGTATTACGGTGACCGAGGTGAAGGGCTTTGGCCGGCAGAAGGGCCATACCGAGCTGTACCGCGGCGCCGAGTACGTGGTCGACTTCCTGCCGAAGGTGAAGCTGGAAGTGGCGGTGACCGATGACCATGTGGAACTGGTGGTCGAGGCGATCGTGAAGGCCGCAGGCACCGGCAAAATCGGCGACGGCAAGGTGTTCGTGTACGACCTGGGCAGCGTGGTTCGCATTCGTACCGGCGAGCTGGACGCGGACGCGCTGTAAGCGCGCCGCGTGGCGTCTGGTCGACTATCGCGCGCAGCGCGGGCATTTCGGGTGCGGATGGAAGGGCAGTCGACCAACGGTCGACTCTACCGCTTCGCCCACTTGTAGAACCGCTTCCAGCCCTGGCGCACGGCCGCGACCCAGCCCGGGTCGGCCACCAGGGCAGCCTGCGCGGCGCTCGGTGCCTGGCCGGTCACGCGCTGGCGGATCTTCAGCAGGTTCTTCATGTCGCTGCGGCGCATCTGTCGGCTGAGCGGGTTGCGGCGCAGCCAGCGCGGGGCGCGCCAGGCCGATGTGAAATCCAGCAGCACCGGCACGCCACCACTCACCACCACGTTGGTGCCGTGCAGGTCGTTGTGGGTGATGCCGGCCGCGTGCAGGCGGCTGAGCGCGTGCTGCAGCTGGTCGAACACTTCATTGCCTACCGCCTGCGCGGTGCTGAGCGTCTGCCCGGGAATGAATTCCATGCCCAGGGCGAGGCCGCCGAGGGTGCCGAGCAGGGCCGGGGCGTGCTTCCAGCCGCCCAGGCGCTGCAGGATGCGGGCCTCGCGTCGCACCATCAGGCGCGCGATCAGCGAAACCGGCGTGCCGCGGTAGCGGGAATAGTCCTTCACCACCGCCGGACGGCCGTCCAGGCAGGTGCGGTAGACATCGGGGGCGAGGAAACGTTCACCGCGCTTGAGCAGCAGCGGGGCCACGGCGTCATCGCCGCAGGACGGGGAGGGGGAAACAGTGGACGTCATGGCGGGGTCTCGGACGACGACCCGGTGGGTGGCGCTGCAGCGTCAAGCGAACCGGTACGACTGGGGGAGGTAGCTAAACTTTCGTTAAGTGAATTTTAGTACCGCCTAGTTCGCTAATCCACGCCTTGTCGGCGAAATGTCGGTGCCGTGGCTGGAACAGTTCGTCGCGCAATTTCGGACAATTCTGTCTCACTTGAGGCAAATGCCAATTATTTCAGTTGCTTGGGATCGAGGCGCGGGTTCGGCGCAGGGACATGCTGGTCGTCATGCACGAGCAGCTTGACCCCGGCGCAGCGGCTGCCGACCATAAGCTGTTAACCCGCGACATCGGCGGCCGCCCCCACCCGGCACGTCCCCGTCCCTGCCGCGTCCCCCCTGGTGCAGGCCGCGCGGCCGCATCGTTCGTTTCCCTGTCCGGCGCTCGCTGGAGGAAAGTGTTTTGATCATCAAGATTGTCCTGGCAGCGCTGTTCGTGGCCTGCGTGCTGTACATCCATTACCGCGGCAAGGTCCGCGCGCGCTGGTCGCGCCAGTTGCTGGACCACTCCAGCTTCATGGCCCCGATCAACGTCATCATGTACCTGTTCTCGAAGGTGCCGACCACGCCGTTCCTGGACCCGGGCAAGGAGCTCCCGCAACTGGAGCCGCTGCGGCAGAACTGGCAGGTGATCCGCGACGAGGCGCTGGCGCTGCGCGATGCGCAGAAGATCGCCGCCTCCAGCAGCTACAACGATGCCGGCTTCAATTCGTTCTTCCGCCGTGGCTGGAAGCGCTTCTACCTGAAGTGGTACGGCCCCTCGCATCCGTCGGCCAAGGCGATGTGCCCGAAGACCGTGGCGCTGATCGAGTCGATTCCCGACGTGCGCGCGGCGATGTTCGCGCAGCTGCCGCCGGGCAGCGAACTGCGCCCGCACCGCGATCCATTCGCCGGTTCGCTGCGCCTGCATCTGGGCCTGAGCACGCCCAACGACGATGGCTGCTACATCGTGGTGGACGGGGTGAAGAAGAGCTGGCGCGATGGCGAATGGATGATGTTCGACGAGACCTACATCCACCATGCGCACAACGAGACCGACCAGGACCGCGTGATCCTGTTCTGCGATATCGCCCGCCCGCTGCGCTTCGGCCTGCCGGGCCTGTTCAACCGCGCGGTGGCGTCGACCCTGCTGGCCGGCGGTGCTTCGCCGAACCTGCCGGGTGACCCGACCGGTGGCGTCAACAAGGCTTTCGGTGGCGTGTACAAGGTGCGCCTGAAGGCCAAGGCCCTGCGCGAGCGCAGCGTGGTGGCCTACCAGGTCATCAAGTGGGGCCTGGTGGTGGCGGTGATTGCCGGTATCTGGGCGATCTGATTGCGGTTGTTCATGGGGTTGCCGGCCAGGGGCCGGCATTACCGCAAAACAAAAACCCGCGCTGTAGGTAGGTGCCGACCGTTGGTCGGCACGCATCAGCCCCGGTAGGTGCCGACCGTTGGTCGGCACACATCAGCCCCGGTAGGTGCCGACCGTTGGTCGGCACACCTTGCCATCAGCCCTTGAGGGCTGATGCCACGAACGGCGGGGTCACCAGCACGCCGGTGTGCAGTGCGGCGGTGTAGTACAGGGTGTTGAAGGTCTTGGCAGCCGAGTCGGCCTGGCGGAAGTCGAAGCCGCTCTCGCCCTTGCGCGCCATGGTCACGCTCCACCAGCCGGTGGGATAGCACGGCTGCGGGAACGGCAGCGTCTTGAACGAGCCGAAGCCGGCCTTGCCCATTTCGGTGCGCATCTCGTTGATCAGCTCCAGCTGCATCAGCGGCGATTCGGACTGCTGCACCAGGATGCCGTCGTCCTTCAGGGCCTTGAAGCAGCTCTCGTAGAACGCCTTGTTGAACAGGCCTTCGCCGGGGCCGACCGGGTCGGTCGAATCGACGATCACCACGTCAACGCTGCCGGCCGGACAGTTGGCCATGTAGGCCACGCCGTCGTCGAACAGCAGTTCGGCGCGGGCATCATCGTTGGAATCGCACAGTTCCGGGAAGTGCTTGCGGGCCATCACGGTGACCTGCTCGTCGATATCGCACTGGGTCACGCTCTCCACGCCCTTGTGCTTGAGCACTTCGCGCAGGGTACCGCAGTCGCCGCCACCGATGATGACCACACGCTTGGGCGCAGCGTGGGTGAACAGCACCGGGTGGCTGATCATCTCGTGGTAGAAGAAGTTGTCCTTGCTGGTCAGCATGATGGCCCCGTCGATGGTCATCAGGTTGCCCCAGTCGGTGGTCTGGAAGATCTCGATCTTCTGGAACGGCGACTGCACCTCGTCCAGCTTGCCGGTGATGCGGAAGCCGATGGCCGAGCCAGTGCGTTCGAAGTGTTCGATGTACCAGTTGCTGCTGTCAGTCATTGGATTGCGGTCCTGTTCGGAGGGTTGAAGCCGGGCTGGCGGGCGGGGCCGCGTGGCACAGATGCCACATCCGGACGGATCGGCCCGTTCAGGTTCAGACCTGCCACGGGCGCGGGCGCGCATGATAACGAACCTGTGGGCATATAGGCGTTATCATGCCCCCCCTTTTATTGCCAACAAGGCCGACTGCAATGACCGATTGGTCCCTCGACCAAGCCCGCAAGACCTACTCGATCCCGCATTGGGCGGATGGTTATTTCGATGTGGATCAGGCCGGGCACATGGTGGTGAGACCGACCGGGGCAGAGGGCCCGGTGGTGTCGCTGCCCAAGGTGGTGGACGCGGCACGTGCCGGCGGCGCCAAGCTGCCGCTGCTGGTGCGCTTCCCGGACATCCTCGGCCAGCGCCTGGGCAAGCTGCAGGCGGCGTTCGCCCAGGCCCAGAAGGACTGGGACTACCCGGGCGGCTACACCGCCGTGTACCCGATCAAGGTGAACCAGCACCGCGGCGTGGCCGGCACCCTGGCCAGCCACCACGGTGAAGGCTTCGGCCTGGAAGCGGGCAGCAAGCCCGAGCTGATGGCCGTGCTGGCGCTGTCGCGCCCAGGTGGCCTGATCGTCTGCAACGGCTACAAGGACCGCGAGTACATCCGCCTGGCCCTGATCGGCCGCAAGCTGGGCCTGCAGACCTTCATCGTCATCGAGAAGCCGTCCGAGCTGAAGCTGGTGCTGGAGGAATCCAAGGCGCTGGACGTGAAGCCGGGCCTGGGCGTGCGCATGCGCCTGGCCTCGCTGGGCGCCGGCAAGTGGCAGAACAGCGGTGGCGACAAGGCCAAGTTCGGCCTGTCCCCGCGCCAGCTGCTGGACCTGTGGAAGTCGCTGCGCGATACCGAATACGCCGACTGCCTGAACCTGCTGCACTTCCATATGGGCTCGCAGATCTCCAACGTGCGCGACATCGCCAACGGCATGCGCGAAGCCACCCGCTATTTCGTCGAGCTGTCACAGCTGGGCGCGAAGATCACCCACGTGGACGTGGGCGGCGGCCTGGGCGTGGATTACGAAGGCACCCGTTCGCGCAGCTTCTGCTCGATCAACTACGGGCTCAATTCGTACGCCAGCAACATCGTGCAGCCGCTTGCCAATGCCTGCGAAGAACACGGCCTGACCCCGCCGCGCATCGTCACCGAGTGCGGCCGCGCGATGACCGCGCACCACGCGGTGCTGATCGCCAACGTTTCCGAAGTGGAGCAGGCGCAGGAAGGCCGCGTGCCGGACCAGCACGACGACGAGCCGGCTTCGATCCGCCACCTGCGCGAGATCCACGAGGAACTGGACACGCGCCCGGCGGTGGAACTGTTCCAGGAAGCGCAGCACTTCCACGCCGAAGGCCTGGCCAGCTACGCGCTGGGCCAGATCGACCTGCCGCAGCGTGCGCGCATCGACGATCTGTTCTATGCCATCGCCCACGGCGTGCGTGCGCGCCTGAGCTACGACGAAAAGAGCCATCGCCCGGCGCTGGATGAACTGAACGAGCGCCTGGTCGACAAGTACTTCGTCAACTTCAGCGTGTTCGAATCGATTCCCGATGCGTGGGCGATCGACCAGGTGTTCCCGATCGTGCCGATCGAGCGCCTGAACGAGGCCCCGGACCGTCGCGGCATCATCGCCGACATGACCTGCGACTCGGACGGCATGGTGAAGACCTACGTCGAGAACGAGAGCCTGGACACCTCGCTGCCGCTGCACGCGATGAAGCACGGCGAGAGCTACCGCATCGGCTTCTTCATGGTGGGCGCCTACCAGGAAATCCTGGGCGACATCCACAACCTGTTCGGCGATACCGATGCCGTGGAAGTGGTGGCCGATGCCGATGGCTACGCGATCACCCAGCAGCGCCGCGGTGACACCACCGACGTGATGCTGGATTACGTGGGCTACAAGCTGGACGACCTGCGCGCGGCCTACGCCCAGCGCGTGGCCGCGGCCGAGCTGTCGCCGGAACGTGCGCAGGAACTGTCGCAGGCGCTGGAAGCCGGCCTGACCGGTTACACCTACCTGTCCGACGAACCGCTGGCCGCGCCGTAGCGGGCCTTGGGCGGCGCATTGATGAACGCGTCGCCACGCGCCCGGGCACCAGGCCACCAGTGAGCCTTTAGCCGATGAGCGCGCGCGCGATCTTCCATCTGTTCCTGCATGCCGCCGTGCCAGCCCTGCTGGCATGGCTGTTGTGGCGCAAGCGGTTTGCCTCGGCCTGGCTGTTGTTGCTGCTGGGCTGGATCATTGACCTCGACCATCTGCTGGCCGACCCGATCTACGCGCCGAACCGCTGCAGCATCGGTTTCCATCCCTTGCACACCGCACCGGCGATTGCCGTGTATGCGGGGCTGTGCGTGCCGAAGAAAACGCGGCTGGTGGGCATTGGCTTGATGATCCACATCGCGCTGGACGCCATCGACTGCTGGTGGATGCACCACCGTTGACGGCGGATATCGTGTACGGCCGGGCATGGCCCGGCGCTACCACGGCACGGCGTTTCCGGTAGCGCCGGGCCATGCCCGGCGAGCGCAGCGGCAGGTCACCCCACCGGCAACCACACCGTCGCGCGCAACCCCGGCTCGGCGTTCTCGAGCACCAGCCGCCCACCGTAGCTGGCGGCGATGTCTCCCACGATCGCCAGGCCCAGCCCGCTGCTGCCTTCGCGCTCATCCAGGCGCACACCGCGCCGGGTGACCTGCGCCAGCGCATCGGCGGCCAGGCCGGGGCCGTCGTCGCGCACATCAATGCGCAGTTGCCCTTCCTCACTCGCCGCGCTGATCGACACCCGCTGCCGTGCCCACTTGCCGGCGTTGTCCAGCAGGTTGCCCAGCATTTCTTCAAGATCCGCACGCGCACCGGCAAACTGCAGCGCCTCGCCGATGCCCTCCGCGCCGAACACCACGCCGCGCTCGCCGTGCACACGGGCCATCAGCCCACACAGCGCATGCGCCACCGGCGCCACGCTGGTGCGCTGGCGATGATCGGCAGCCAGGCCCACCGCCAGGTAGCGGTCGACACTGGCCTGCATGCGCGCGCCCTGTTCGCGCACAGTCGTGCGCCAGTCCGTGCCGTCGCCATCGGTTTCGGCGGCCAGCACGCTCAGCGGCGTCTTCAATGCATGGGCCAGGTCTTCGGCACTGGTGCGCGCGCGCGCGACCATCCGCTGCTGGTGTTCGAGCAGGGCGTTGAGCTCCTCGCCCAGTGGCACGATCTCGCTGCCCAGGCCATCGGTGTCGATGCGCTGGGCCTGCCCGCGCCGCACGCGTTCCAGCTGATGGGCCAGGCGCCGCAGCGGGCGCAGGCCGAACTGCACCTGGCTGGCCAGCACCGCCAGCCAGACCGCCACCAGCACGGCCAACGCCAGCGCGGTGCGCTGGCGGAAGGCCGCCACATCGGCATCCAGCGTGCTGCGGTCGGTGGCCACGGTCACCCGATACGCCTGGCTGGCGCGTGGCAGGCGCACCTCCTGCACGCGCGCACGCAGCGCCTGTTGCAGGGGCCCGGGCAGGTTGCGGGTGGCCTCAGCGGCCGCCGTGGCCGGCAGGCTTTCATCCCACAGCGAGCGCGACTGCAGCAGCACCTCTCCGCGGCGGTTGGCGATCTGCCAGTACGCGCCGGAAAACACCCGCTGGAAGCGCGCGTCGTTGGGCTCCTGGCGCAGCTGCAGCTGGCCATCGGGCGTGGTTTCCATCTGCGCGACCAAGGTCAGCAGGTCCTGCTGCAGCTCATGGTCCAGGCGGTCGCGCGCGCTGCGCTTGAACAGTTCGCCCAGCAGCGCGCTGGCCAGCAGCGAAACCAGCAGCAGGCCGATGCCACCGGCCAGCAGCAGGCGGCGGCGCAGCGAGGGTTGCCCGCTCACGGCGCGGCCAGCCGCCAGCCCTGGCCGCGTACGGTCTGGATCAGGTCGCTGCCGAGCTTGCGGCGCACGCGCCCCAACAGCACGTCCAGCGCATTCGAATCCGGGTCGAGGCCGCCATCGAAGACCTGCTCGCCCAGCCGCTCGCGGCCGATCACCTGGCCGCTGTGGTGGATGAAACAGCTGAGCAGGCGGAACTCCTGCGGGCTGAGTGCCAGTGGCTGGCCGTCCAGTTCGAAGCGCCCGGCGTTGACGTCCAGCTGCAGGGGGCCGCACTGCAGGCGTGGGCTGGCATGGCCATGGCTGCGACGGATCAGGGCGCGCAGGCGCAGCACCAGCTCATCGGCCTGGAAGGGTTTGGTCAGGTAGTCATCGGCACCGGCATCGAACCCGGCCAGCTTGTCGTGCCAGCGCCCGCGCGCGGTCAGCACCAGCACCGGGAAGCTGCGGCCGTTGCTGCGCCAGCGCTCGATCACGCTCAAGCCGTCCAGCCCGGGCAGGCCGAGGTCGACGATGGCCGCCTGCAGATCCTCGATCTGGCCGATCTCTTCGGCCTGGCGGCCATCGGCCACCGTCTGCACCACGTAACCGGCCTGTTCCAGCAGCGGCTGCAGGCGCTGCGCCAGCGCCGCATCGTCTTCGGCCAGCAGGATGCGCATCAGTCGTCCAGCTCCGTCTTCAGCAACCTGCCGTTGCGCGCATCATAGTCCAGCTCCACCACCACGCCGTCGGCGCGCAGGATCTCCACTTCGTACACGCCATCGTCCAGCTCCACTTCCAGCAGCTGGCCGGGGTGGCGCTTGAGCGCATCGCGCACCACGCCTTCCAGCGCGACGTAGCGACCCTGCTGCACGGCCCGGCGCGCGACATCCTGCGCCGGATCCTGGGCAGGCCGGGCGGCGGTTGCGGGGCTGGCCAGGGCCAGCAGCAGGGGCAGGGCGAACAGCGGCGTCACGGGGGAGGGCAGCCATGCGGGGAGGATGGCGTGAGTGTGCCGGTTGCGGCTAACCACTGGCTAACAGTGCCGGCTAAGCGGCTGTTAACCGTGCCCGGCATCGTGGCGGTGCCGGGATGGTCCGGCATAGAACAGGAGAACCCCCATGTTGAAGTCGCTCACACTCGCCACCGTCGCCGCCTTGGCCTTCGCTCCCGCCGTGCAGGCGGCCCCGCTGGGCATGGCCCAGGTCGAGCAGACCCTGCGCAAGGCCGGCTATACCCAGATCCACGAGATCGAGCGCGATGATGGTCTGTGGGAAGCCGACGTCAGCCGTGCCGATGGTCGCTTCAGCGAGGTGTATGTCGACCCGAAGACCGGCGAGATCTTCGACGAGCACGATGGCCGCGCGCTGCTGGGTACCGGGCAGGTGCTTGCCAAGGCGCAGGCGCAGGGTCTGCGCGAGATCCATTCACTGGAACGCGATGGCGCGACCTGGTCGCTGGAAGCGCGCAACGCCCGCAACCAGCGCGTGGAAGTGCGCCTGAGCGGCCATGACGGGCGGATCCTGCACAGCGAGCGCGATGGCTGGCTGGATTGAGGTCGGTAGCGCCGAGCCATGCCCGGCGAGCGGAGTGTGCAGCCGAGCGTGGGCTCGGCTCTACAAGGCAGGCGGTAGCGCCGGGCCATGCCCGGCGAGCGCAGCGGGAGCTGTTTACCAGCCGTACGGCGGCGGGTAATCCCAGTAACCCGGGCCACCGCCGCCATAGAAACCACCACCATACGGGCCAAAACCAGGCCCCTTGCCTTCGCTGACATGGATGTTGACGTTGACCCCGTGGGTCTTGCCTTCATCCGTGGTGTAGTTCTTGCTGAGGTTGAGCGTGGCGGCGTTGTAGTGCGAGTTGCCGTAACCCTTCGAATAACCGATGCCGGTGGTGAAGTTGCCGGACACCCTCAGCTTGTCGTCGGTCACGTCGGCGATGCGGGCATCGTCGTGCACGCGCGGGCCGCTCTTGTCGCCGTAGTAGGTGCCCGGCGGGTCCTGCTGCACGGTCGGGTCGTTGAGATAGCGCATCGGTGCCTGCGGAATCGACAGGTCCAGGCCGGGCGACTGCGGCGCCGTGGCGCCGGCAGCGGACTGGGCAAGCACGGTCCCGGGCAGGCTGGCCAGGCACAGCAGCAGGGTCAGGGGACGGATCATCGCGATGCTCCAACGGGCAGGGACCGCGCCACGCGCGGCGGTACAGGCCGACGCTAACAGGCGTTGCTTGAATGATGCCTGTCGCCGCCGGCTTGTGGTAGATCCGGGCCAGGCCCGGATCCCCTTAGACCCGGTCGAACCCGAAAAGATCCTGCAGCGGGTGCCGGCGCCGCTCGATCCGCGCCCGCAGCAGCCCGGCACCGATCATCGAGTAGGTGATGCCGTTGCCGCCGTAGGCCATGGCCAGGTGCACGCGCGGCCCCCGCTGCGGGTGCGGGCCGAAGAACGGCAGGCCGTCGGCGGTCTCGGCAAAGGTGCCCGCCCAGGAAAACGCCGGGGTGGGGTCCAGCTGCGGGAACCAGTGCTGCAGCTGCTTCATCAGCTGCCTGGCCTTGCCTTCCACCCGGCGGTCGCGGCGCGCCGGGATGTCGATGGCATCGTCCAGCCCGCCCACCAGCAGCCGGCCCTCGCCGGTGGTCCGCAGATACAGGTACGGGCGCGCGCTTTCCCACACCATCGTGCGCTGCAGCGGGCCCAGCACGTCCGCATCGATGGGGTCGGTGATGAAGGCGTAGCTGCTGCGGTTGCGCGCCACCCGCTGGTCGATCCAGCGCTGGTTGGCGTAGCCCATCGCGAGTACAACGTGGCGCGCACGGATGGTGTCCCCCGCCTCGGTACGTGCGGTCACGCTGCGCGAGGTGGCATCCAGGCTGTGCAGCACCGTGCGGTCGTGTACATGGCCGCCGCGGCGGCGCACGCGCTTGAGCAGGCCATAGGTGAGGCAGTAGGGATCGACCCGCGCGGCCTGGCGGGTCAGCAGCGCGCCACCGGCGTCCACGCCGAAGCGCTGCTGCAGGTCGTCCGGCTGCAGCCAGTGGGCGTCCAGTCCGGCCTGGCGGCGTGCGGCACCCTCGGCCATCAGCACCGGCACGTCGCGGTGGCGGCTGGCCAGATAGAGGCTGTCCATGCGCTGGAAATCGACGTTCTTCAGCCCGCGCGCCACTTCGCCCAGGGCCGGTATGGCCTCGGCGCAGGCGCGGTAGGCCAGTTCCGCAGCATCAGTACCGTACTGGCGCGCCAGGTCCAGCAGGTGGGTGTCGATCTCGTACTGCAGCAGGGCGGTGCTGGCTGCGGTGCTGCCCCAGCCGATGTCGCGCTGCTCGATCACCGCGACCTCGTGGCCGTGGCCGGACAGCTCATCGGCGATCAGCGCGCCGGTGACACCGCCGCCCACGACCAGGACATCGCAACGCAGGTCCTGCTGCAGCGGCGGGAAGGCCTGGATCAGCCCATTGCTCACGGCCCACCACGGGTAACCGCTCTTCAGGTCCATGGGATGGGCTCAGGCCGTCGGATTGCCGGTATGCGGGGTGTGGATGAGTTCGGACAGATCGAAGCCCTGCAGGCGGGCCGACGCCAGATAATGTTCCTGCACGGTGGTGTCCAGCTTCGGCTCGCGAGCCAGCAGCCAGAGGTACTTGCGGTCCGGGCTGCCGACCAGCGCCACGCTGTAATCGGGGGCAACCTGGATCACCCAGTAGTCGCCCTTGGCGAAGGGCAGCCAGCGCAGGCCCTTGGGCAGGAAGCTGACCTCCAGCCGGGCCACATCGTTGTCCACGGCGCATGCCTCGCCGGTGGCTTCCTCGACCTCGCCGTCCATGCGGCAGCGGTTGGTGACGCCCAGGTTGCCGTTTTCCAGCAGTTCGTAGTGAGCCGACACGTCGGTGCAGCCCTCCGGCTCGTGGCGCATGGGCAAGCGGGCGATCTCGTACCAGGTGCCCAGATAGCGGGGCAGCTTGAGGTCGGCGACGGTCTTCAGCGGCGGGTGGTCGGTCATCGTGTCCAGCGTCGTGGAAAGGGTGTCCCACCATGCCGTTGGGTTCGCCACGGGCGAGTGAAGCCGGGGCGAGCGGCACGTCCAGAACAACGCGTCGCCCGCGCGGCGGCGCAGCTTTCACCGGTGCAGCGCTATCCTTGCGTCAGCGCCGGGTTTTTTCCCCATACAAGTGAAGTGGAGGTGCCGATGTACCAGGTGATCCTGTTGAAGAGTGAAACTGCGTTTGCCCGCGAGCAGTGGCCGCAGGTGGACGACGTGGTGGATTACGAGGGCGTCAGCTACAGCCTGCGTGCGGGCCCGCGCCAGCCGCTGCCGACCGACCACGACTGGCACCCCATAGCCGTGTATGCGCCGGATGAGATCAGCGAAGAGGAGTTCCAGGATTGGTACGCGCTGCAGCAGCCGCAGGTGGAAGAGCTGCGGTTGAAGTACTGAGGGCTGGGGGTAGAGTCGACCGTTGGTCGACTGCTTCAGGCGGGACATCCTGAAAGCCCCGCGCTGCGCGCGATGGTCGACCAACGGTCGACGCTACCCCGTTCGGTATTGGCGTGGCCGTCCATCCGGCCTTTACCAGCCGTGCCGTATAGTCGCGCGCAGGCGCGGTGGTCCGCGCGAACCGGTGTGGCTGGCTTGCTTTCCTTCTTCCGAACGATCCTGATGCGTGGCCCGTCGCTGGCGCTGCTGTTGTGTGGTGCGCTGCTGCTGGCCGCGCCGGTGCTGGCCCAGGATGACGACCCGACGCCGAAGCAGCAGTTGGCCCAGTTCGATGCCAGCCTGAAGGACGTGGAGCGCAAGCGCGATTCCGCCGAAGCCACCGAAACGCTGGCGATGCTTTCCGAGACCGCATCGCAGGTGCGCCGCGATGCCGAGGCGCTGGGCAAGAGCCTGCAGCCACAGCTGGACCAGCTGGACGAGCAGCTGGCCCAGCTGGGCACGGCGCCGGAGGGCACCACCGAGCTGCCGGAGCTGGCGGCGCAGCGCCGCAACCTCACCCGCCAGCGTGATGCGCTGGCGTCTTCGGTCGCGCAGGCCAAGGCCAGTGCCGTGCGCGCCGGCCAGCTTGCCAACGATATCGAGAAACAGCGCACCGCGCAGCGTACCGAGGAACTGGGACAGAAGGTCGATTCGCCGCTGTCGCCCAAGCTGTGGCGCAAGGTGGCCAAGCAGCTGCCGGTGGATGTCGCACGGGTCAGGCCCCTGGCCGCGCAGGGCCGTGATGCCCTGGTGTCCGCCCTGGACAAGGAAGGCTGGGGTACGCCGCTGCTGGGCCTGCTGGCCGCGCTGGTGATGATGTTCCCGCTGCGCCTGTGGCTGCGGGCGCTGGGCCGGCGCTTCGCCGCCTCCGACCGCGCGCCCGATGGCCGCCTGCGCCGCTCCGGCCTGGCCATGTGGCTGCTGCTGGTCGGCACGTTGCTGCCGGGCTACGCGGTGGTGGTGTTCATCGCCTCGCTCAATGCCATCGGCGCTATCGCGCCGCGTCTGCAGACCGTGGCGGAAGGCGTGCAGCAGGCCACGTTCGCCGCCGCCTTCATCGCCGCGCTCAGCGCCTGCCTGCTGGTGCCCACGCGGCCCTCGTGGCGCCTGTTGAATCTGGATGACACCGCCGCGCTGAAGCTGCGCAAGTACGCCTGGGGCGCAGCCGCGCTGGCCTGGCTCAGCACCGTGCTGGTGGCCATCGACCGGGCCACGCGCACCAGCGATGTGACCACGGTGGCGCTGGACGGGGTGATCGCGCTGACCTACCTCGGCCTGATCATGGCGATGCTGGTCACCTTGTCCCGCCTGCACCGCCGCCAGACTGCCGAAGCCGAGGCCAAGCTGGAGGCGCAGGCCGATGGCGTGGGCGCAGCGGTGCCGGTACGTCGCAGCAGCTGGCTGGTGCTGGCCCGCGTGGCCGGCAACCTCGCGGTCACCGCGGCGATCATCGCCACCCTGCTGGGCTACGTGAACTTCGCCAAGTTCGTGAACCAGCAGCTGATCGGCGGCAGCATCGTGGTGCTGGCCGCGCTGCTGCTGTTCAAGTTCGTCGATGACCTGTGCACCTGGCTGCTCAACGCCGACAGCAAGGTCGGCCAGACCATCCTGCTGAGCACCGGCCTGAGCGTGTCGCGGCTGGAGCAGGCCGGCGTGCTGCTGTCGGCGATGCTGCGCACCCTGGTGGTGCTGATCGCGCTGCTGGCCCTGGCCGCGCCGTTCGGCAACGTCGGCACCATCGTCGAGCGCATCGCTGCGCTGGCCAACGGCATCACGATCAACAAGGACCTGACGCTGCAGCCCGGCCGCATCGCCACCGGCGTGCTGGTGCTGCTGATCGGCGTGGGCCTGACCCAGCTGATGCAGCGCTGGCTGACCGACACCTACCTGCCCAAGACCGAGCTGGACCTGGGCGCGCGCAATTCGATCAGCACCATTTCCGGTTACGTCGGCATCATCCTGGTGGGCCTGTGGGCGCTGACCGCGATGGGCCTGGACATGAAGAACCTGGCGCTGCTGGCCAGCGCGTTGTCGGTGGGTATTGGTTTCGGCCTGCAGGCGATCATCCAGAACTTCGTCTCGGGCCTGATCCTGCTGGCCGAGCGGCCGGTGAAGATCGGCGACTGGGTGAAGCTGGGCGACCAGGAAGGCGACATCCGCCGCATCAACGTGCGTTCGACCGAGATCCAGGTGGGCGACAAGTCGACGCTGATCGTGCCGAACTCGGAGCTGATCACCAAGACCATCCGCAACATGACGATGGGCAACAACCAGGGCCGCATCCAGATCCAGTTCGCGGTGCCGACCAGCACCGATGTGGCGGGCCTGAAACAGGCGTTGCTGGATGCCTATGGCGCGCACCAGGCGGTGCTGCAGCAGCCGGCGCCGTCGGTGTTCATCGACAGCATTGGTGGCGGCCAGATCACGTTCAACAGCTTCGCCTACGTGGCGAGCCCGCGGCAGGTGTATGGCACGCGCAGTGATCTGTATTTCAGCCTGCTGCAGATACTGGCCGAGCGGGACATCCCGCTGTCGACCCCGACCGACATCCATCTGGTACGCGACACCCCTCCTGAGTAAAGGGGGGCTTTTTGCAGGGCTTGCAGCCCTGCACCTGCCGAATCAACGTCAACGTCAACGTCAACGGCAGAAGCGGGTATCCGTGGGACGGCGGGGTGGGTCCGGTTGAGGGGGACGCCGTAAATCCATCCATGGGGCTTGGTCGCGCCATCCATGGCGCTCACACCCCCTCAACCGGACCCACCCCGCCTTCGACAGTTTCCTGCGAGCTGTTGGAACCTGCTGCTGATGGTAGTGGATGCCGACCGTTGGTGGGCACGGGGTCGGATATCGATGCCTGATGGAAAAAACGTGTCGACCAAGGTCGACACCTACCAACAGCCTCCGTTACCAGTAGATCCACGCCATGCGTGGATGAATTCATTCGATATCTGACTGATGTGCCGACCAACGGTCGGCACCCACCACCAGCAGTTGCCAACAGCCGCGTGAACCTGTCGAAGGCGGGGCACTGTGGGTTTGCGGGGTGTGAGCCGCACGGGCCCGAGGCATGCCTCGGGCGGGTTGGCAGGACGCCCAACCCCGGCCTTGCCGTGTGCGCAGGACAGCGCACACGAGCTAGCGGCGACCAAGCCTAGATGGACGTATTTACGGCGTCCCCGCACACCCACAGTGCCCCGCCACCCACGGAATCCCGCTCTTGATCCTGCTTCGGCTTCTGCAGGCGCAGGGCTGCAAGCCCTGCTGAAGAAAAACCCTTACCCCCGCGGTCGTGCGCGCGACGGCACCAGCGCAAACGTATCCACCGCCAGCTTCTCGGCATGGTTCAACCACGCCCGGATCTCCAGATCATCCACCTCGTGGTCCAACCCGAACGAGACGTTGATCTTGCCGTCCGCATCCGGCTGCACCCACTGCTGGGCCAGCACCACCTTGCGCTGCGACGACACCGCCTCGATCCAGAAGCCGCGGTCCGGGCGCTGGCTTGCCACCAGTTCCAGCATGTACTGGCCCGCACGGGTGCGGCGGCCCTTCTGGGTGATCATGTGCGCCTGGCGCACGCTCGGGCGCGGGCCCTGGAACGACTCCAGCGGTGCATCCACCGCGATGCCGCCACGCAGGTCGTCATCGCGGAACAGCTTGATGCCGTTGTCGCGGTTCACCAGCAGTGCGCACCAGTCGCCGTCGGCCGAGCCATCCTCGAAGGCCGTGCAGCGATCCACATAGGCCAGCGTGTTGTCCGGGTCGGCATCATCGAACTGGCGCGAGGTGTTTTCCAGATACACCGACTTCAGCGCCCAGTCCTTGTCGTACTCCAGCAGCACCGGCGGCTGCACGTGCTGCAGGCCGACCACCACCTGGTCATCGCCGTCGATCTTCAGTTCGCGGGTCGGCTCGCCGAGCCACAGCGAGCGGGCGAAGGCCAGGTACTGCGGATAGTCGCGACCGCCATCGCGCTGGGTGGCCACGCTGGCGCTGGGCGCGCGCTGGGTGTCAATCAGCGATCGACCGAAGCCCATCGTCTTCAGCTGCGGGTCCAGCAGGCTGAGCAGGGTCGCACCGGAATCCAGCGTAGTGCCGGTGTCGGCCTTCAGCTGCTGCGGGGCAATGCCATCGCCGAGGAACAGCAGCAGGTTCTCGCGCTTCTGCTTCGTCAGGATGTCGGTGAGGTCGTTGGGCATCGCCAGATGGTCCGAGGCGATCACGATCAGCGTGTCCTTGCCATAGGGGCTGGCCTGGATGCGCTGCACCAGCTGCGAGATCAGCCGGTCGCTGCACTTCAGTGCGTTGAGCATGTTGATGTTGCCGTACCTGCTTTCATAACGCTGGCCCTTGCACGCCACCGGCAGATGGCCGGCCGGGTGGTGGGTGTCCATGGTCAGCGTGGTCAGCATGAACGGCTCGCCCTTGCGCGAGAGCTGTTCGAAACGCTGGTAGGCGGTGTCCAGCAGCACGTCGTCGTGCACGCCCCACGGCGAGTAATGCACGCGGCCGATCTTCTTCTGCTGCTTGAACCACTCCAGGTCGTGCACTTCATCAAAACCGTGGCTGGCCAGGAACTGGCCCTTGCCGGCGAAACGGCCGCTGGCGCCACCCAGGTAATGGTTGGTGTAACCCTGCTGCTTCAGGTAGTCGCCCAGGCACACGGCCTTGGGCAGGAAGCTGCCCATGCGATCCATGCTGTTTTCATCGCCCTGAGAGGTGGTCAGCGGCACGCCGCACATCGACGACACCAGCCCGGCGATGGTCCAGCCACTGCCTTCGGCCGAGGCCAGCCCGCGCACGTCCAGCGACTGGCTGGCGAGGCGGTTGATGTTGGGCATCAGGCCCGGGAACACGTTCTCGTCCAGGTAGGTGCGTTCCAGGCTTTCGCCGTAGATCCAGACAATGTTGCGCGGACGCTGCAGCGGCTGCGTCGGCACCTGGTACTCCGGCGCAATGCGGGCGAAATCGACCGGGCGCAGCTGCTGGTACAGGCGCTGGCCATCACGTGCCAGCGGGCTGATCATGAGCGTGGTGAACCACACCACCGCGAAGCCGGCGAACCATGCACCACCGCGCCCCGGACGGCGCCAGCGCTTCACCCGCGTGGCGAACAGCGGCAGCAGCGACACCAGCACGAGCGCGACGTAGCCGGCGATATAGCCCTTGAAGTCCGCGATGCCGGCGCCTTCCATGTCGGCGCCCAGGTGGTAGAGCGTTGCGGCATTCAGGCCATCGCCGGAGAGCTTGTCGATCAACCACCACGTGCTGAGCAGGATCAGCAGCAGCGAGAACGTGCTCGCCTTCCACCACACCCATTTATCCGAGGCGAGGAACAGCCAGGCCAACAGCAACAGCGACAGCAGCAGGATCCAGAGCATAAGCGGCTTCGGCAGTGACGGGAGGTGGTGATGGACGTCGTACCGACGCGTGTCCATCCGACCAGCGCTGCCTCAAGCACACATGCATGACAGGCTGATGACCCGATAGTGCATGCACGAACCTGACTGAAATGTTTGTTTGTTACATGAGGTGAAATCGCGCGCATCAGGTAAAACCAGCGTGAAAGCCGCTACGCGATTTCATTAAAAAACGGAGCGATATCCCGCTTCTTCAACGATGCCCGCGTTCCTCACGCGCACGTGCACGCCGATCGAACAGCAAGGCGCTGGTCACGATGCCCAATCCGAGCACGACACCGATCAGCATCAGGAACAGCGCGATGGCCGGATAGCCGAAGATGTGCCAGCCGGTCTCCATCTTCATCATCAACGAGGCGGCCATGATCAACGCTGCACTGATGATGCCGGCTGCCACGCGGTTGGCGATCTTCTGCAGGTTCTCCATCAACCGGGATTCTTCCAGGCCGGTCACCTTCATCTGCAGGCGGTTCTCGGCCAGCAACGCCATGATGTCGGTCAGCTTGCGCGGCCCGTCGCGCAGCAGCTGCTGCAGCTCCATCGCCTCGCTGGCCAGGTTGGGCATTGAGAGTGACTTCTTCAGGCGTGCGCGCATCACGTGCTGCAGCTGTCGTTCGACGATGCGGCGGGTGTCCAGTTCCGGTGCCAGGAGTAGGCACACGCTCTCCAGGTTCAGCAGTGCCTTGCCCAGCAGGCTCAGTTCCGGCGGTGTGCGCAGGCCGCAGGCGGTGGCGATGCGCACCATGTCCAGCACCACCTTGCCCTCGGTGAAGCTGCTGCTGGCCGCATAGCGGGCGATCAGTTGCCCGGTCTCACGCAGGTAGCGCTCCTCGTCAAAGGACTCCAGGCGCGTGCTGATGCTGATCAGGTCGTCGGCCACCTCCTCGCCCCGTCCATCCACTGCAGCAAAAAGGATCTTCAGCATGCGCTCGCGCAGGCGCGGCGGCATGTGCGCGACCATGCCCAGGTCGAAGATCGCCAGCCGGCCATCGGGCGTCACCCGCAGGTTGCCGGGATGCGGATCGGCATGGATCTCGCCATGCACGAAGATCTGGTCCAGATAGCCCCGGATCAGCGCGGCAGCCAGGGGGTCCATCGGCTGCTCGGTACGCCGCACGGCGGGGATTGCATCGACGCGCACGCCGTTGACCAGTTCCATCGTCAATACACGCTGGCTGCAGTAGTCCCACAGCGGCTGGGGCACCCACAGGCGCTTGAAGGGCGACAGGTGGCGGCCGAAGCGGGCCAGATTCTCTGCCTCGGTTCGGTAGTCCAGCTCCTGCATCAGCGTCTTGCCAAACTCGTTGAGCCAGTCGCGCAGGCGCACGCGGCGGCCAACCTGGGTGAGATGGTCGGCCGCCAGGGCGAAGCTGCGCAGCGCGTCAAGGTCCGAACGCAGCTGCGCGGCGACCTCCGGCTTCTGCACCTTGACCGCCACCAGTCGGCCGTCATGCAGGACCGCGCGGTGAACCTGAGCGATCGAGGCACAGCCCAGCGGCTCAGGGTCGAACGAAGCAAACAGCTTGTTCACCCCGGCGCCCAGTTCCTGCTCGATGACGGCGTGGATGCGCTCGACCGGGATGGGCGCCACATTCTCCTGCATGCGTTCCAGGGCCGTGGCGAACTCGGCCGGGATCATGTCCGGGCGCGTGGAAAGCATCTGCCCCAGCTTGACGAACGTCGGCCCCAGTGCCTCCAGATCGCTGACAAACTGGTCAGGGTTCCCGTCGGCCGGGATATCGGCGTGGGGGCCGGAGGCTTCCAGATTCATCCCGGAAAAAACGCCCGAGTGGCGATAGCGCATCAGCAGGCGCAGGATCTGGCTGCGCCGGTTCATGCCCTTGACCAGCGGGGGATTGGCCGTGGCGGTGGACGGATTGCTCAAGCGGAACTCCTCGGGGCGGTGCGCTGCTCTGGTAGCGCCGGGCCACGCCCGACGGACATGCCCGGCAGAAGGGGGGCCCTGCCAGTGTCCCTGCTGAGGAGTAGGCACACAGTGAACTCGCTTCCGCAGCAGGCACCGGATCAGTCAGAATCCGCTCATCCCTTCTTTGGATCCACCATGGCCGGTGCCAGCCTGTTTGCCCTGCTCGACGATATCGCCACCCTGCTCGACGACGTCTCGATCCTCACCAAGGTCGCCGCGAAGAAAACCGCCGGCGTCCTGGGCGACGACCTGGCGCTGAACGCGCAGCAGGTGACCGGCGTCAACGCCAACCGCGAACTGCCAGTGGTGTGGGCGGTGGCCAAGGGCTCGCTGGTGAACAAGGTGATCCTGGTGCCGGCGGCGCTGGCGATCAGCGCGCTGGAAGCCTGGCTGCACAGCCGCGGCTGGAACGTGCCGCTGATCGTGCCGCTGATGATGATCGGCGGTGCATTCCTGTGCTTTGAAGGCGTGGAGAAGCTGGCGCACCGCTTCCTGCATTCGGCCGATGAGGACGCCGAGCACCAGGCCGAGCGGCGCAAGGCGCTGGCCGACGCGCAGGTGGACATGGTGGCGTGGGAAAAAGACAAGGTGAAGGGTGCCATCCGCACCGACTTCATCCTCTCGGCCGAGATCATCGTGCTGACCCTGGGCGTGGTCGCCACCGTGGCCTTCACCCAGCAGCTGGTGACGCTGGCCGTGGTGGCCGTGGCGATGACAGTGTTCGTCTACGGGTTGGTGGCCGGTATCGTGAAGCTGGATGACGTGGGCCTGTACCTGTCGCGCAAGGGCGGGGTGGTGGCTGCGTTCGGTCGTGGCCTGGTGGTGTCCGCGCCGTGGCTGATGAAGTTCCTGTCGGTGGCCGGCACCATCGCCATGTTCCTGGTGGGTGGCGGCATCCTCGTGCACAACGTGCCGGCGCTGCACCACGCCGTGCAGGGCTTGGGTGGCGAAGGGCAGTGGGGCTGGCTGATCAGTGCTGCAGCGAACATGGTGGTCGGCATCGTTGCCGGTGCGATCGTGCTGGCCGCGGTGAGCGGCATCCAGAAGCTGCGCGGGAAATAACAGCGGTCGCCGGGCATGGCCCGGCGCTACCATCACTGGCCCGGTTGCGCCGGGCCATGCCCGGCGGAGCGGATTACCCCGCCTGCACCCGGTTCTTGCCCTGGCGCTTGGCCACGTACAGCGCCTCATCGGCGCGTCGCAGCAGGGCCTCGGCATCATCGCCGGGCTGCCACTGCGCCAGGCCGGCACTGAAGTGCACCGGTACGCGCTTGTCCTGCACGGTCAGCACGCGATGGGCCAGTGAGCGCTGCAGGCGCTGCACGGTTGCCATACTGTCGGCGCCCGGGGTTTCCGGCAGTACCAGCACGAACTCATCACCGCCGAGGCGGGCGACGCCATCGGTGGCGCGCAGCAGCAGCCGGCAGGTCGATACCAGGTGCTGCAGGAGCGCATCGCCACCGGCATGGCCGTGGGCATCGTTGGTCTGGTGGAAGTCATCCAGGTCGATCACCGCCAGGCCCAGCGCGGTGTTGTTGCGTGCCGCGCGGGCCATTTCACGCTGCAGCATCTCGTCCAGGCCACGGCGGTTCAGGGCCTGGGTCAGCGGATCGATGCGGGCCAGGTCGCCGGCCTCGCGGAGTTCCTGTTCCAGTTCGCTGATGCGCCGCTCGGCGCGTTCTACTTCCTGCCGCGCACTGGCCAGGTGGTCGCGCGCCTGTGCGGCCTGCTGCTGCACCCTGCCGGTGTCATGCATCACTTCCTGCAGCAGCTGGTTGAGGTCGGCAATACTGCGTGCCTCGCGCAGCTGCAAAGCATAGGTGCCGATGCGGTCGTGGTATTCCCCGGTGCTGGCGGCCATGCCGTCCATGCGTTCGATGAACTCGCCCATCAGGCCGCGCATCGCCGCCTTGGAATCGTCGATGCCCTGGCGCAGCAGCCCCTGCCTGTAGATGACCTCGCGCAGCTCGGCGCGCGTGCGCTCGACCGACTCCGCTTCCAGCGGGCCGGCCAGCAGCTGGCGTACCGCGGCGATCTGGCCCTGCAGCCAGCTGCGGTCATCCAGCAGCTCGCTGACGTTCTCCAGCAGCAAGGCGAACAGCTCCAGCAGCAGGGCCTGCTGTTCCTGCCAGCTTTCCGCGCGCACGCCCACCTGGTGGCCCAGCTCGCGCACGCCCTGTTCGATGGGCTCCAGCGGTGCGCCGGGCTGCCACTGCCGCAGCTTGCCGGCCAGCGCCTGGGCCTGCTCGCGAAGGTCCGGGTCGTGCAGCAGCAGCGACACCACCGCGCCACCCAGCAGCAGGCGCAGCTGTTCGGACAGGCGCAGGCTGTCGGGCTGGCCATCGGGCGAGTGCTGCTCGATGGTGCGGATGTACTTGTCGATCAGCTGCCGCATCGCCCGACCGTAGCGCGGCCAGTCGGCGCTGGCCTGGGCCGACTGCAGGCGGTCGCCCATGTCGCCCAGCTCGCCGGGCAGGGTGGCCATGCCATTGGCGAAGGCGGCCAGCAGCGGCTCGGGCGCATCGGCGCCGGCGAACAGCCGCTGCAGCGCCACGGCCGTGCCGCCCTGCAGGACCACCCGGTCACCGCGGCCATCGTCGGACACCGCGCGCACGTGCGCCGGTGGTCCCAGGGCGGTACCGGGGGCAGGGCGGTGGTCGGGCTGGTCCGTCATTGAAAAAAATCCTGGGGCTGGCAGGGACTGGTGACAGCATATCGGCGCGGCCGCCGACGGCTTGAACGGCTACGATGGACGAAAGGATGCCGCAGGGGAGGTGGTTATGCGCGTGATGCTGCTGGGGGCGACCGGCCTGGTCGGTGGGCTGGCCCTGCCGATGCTGCTGGATGACCCGCTATGCCGCGCGGTGGTGGCCCCGACCCGGCGCCCGCTGGGCCTGAGCCATCCGAAACTGCATGCCCCGGTGCTGCAGTTCGACGCCCTGGCCGATGCACCGGACTGGGCGCGGGTGGATGCGGTGATCTGCGCGCTGGGCAGCACCATGGCCCAGGCGGGGAGCCGCGAGGCCTTCCACCGCATCGACCACGACTATCCGCTGGCCTTCGCCCGCCTGGCCCGTACCGAGGGCGCGCGCGCCTTCGTGCTGAATTCCGCCGCCGGCGCCAACGCGGGCTCGGCCATCTACTACAACCGGGTGAAGGGCGAGCTGGAGCGCGACCTGCGCGCACTGGGCTTCGCCTCGCTCACCCTGGTGCGGCCGGGTCTGATTGGCGGGCAGCGGCAGCAGGAGCGTCGCGGCGAGCGCTTCGCCCTGCAGGTGCTGGGCGTGCTCGGGCCGGTGCTGCCGCGGGCCTGGCGGATCAATCCGGCCAGCCGCATTGCCAGGGCGTTGGTGGATGCCGCACTGGCACCGCCGCCGGGCGAGCATGTTGTGGCGTCCGGCGCGCTGGCCGACTGATGTCGCGTGCGCTGCGCCTGACCCAGCTGCTGCAGCTGCTGCGCCGGCACCGCCGGCCGGTGGCCGGGCAGGCTCTCGCCGACGCACTGGGCATCAGCCTGCGCACGCTGTACCGCGACATCGAGACCCTGCGCGCGCAGGGTGCCGACCTGCGCGGCGAGGCCGGCGTCGGTTACCAGTTGATACCCGGCGACGTGCTGCCACCGATGACCCTGCCGCCGGCCGAGATCGATGCGCTGGTGCTGGGCCTGCGCTGGGTGGCCGCGCGCACGGAGCCGGCGCTGGCCGACGCCGCCCGTGATGCCCTTGCACGCATCGCCCATGTACTGCCGGCCGCACGCCGCGAAGCGCTGCGCGACAGCGGCCTGCGCATTGGTCCCGCGAAGGCCGGAGCGTCGGTGCCGGCGGCGCGGCTGCAGGCGGTGCGCGAAGCAGTGGGCGCGCAGCAGCGGCTGCAGTTTGCCTATGAAGATGCGCAGGGGCAGCGCACCGAGCGCGTGGTCTGGCCGTTCGCGCTGGGCTACTTCGATGAGGTCGTGGTGCTGGCGGCGTGGTGCGAGGGCCGCAAGGATTTCCGCCATTTCCGCCTGGACCGCATCCGGCGGGTGCGCACGCTGGAAGAGCACTACCTCGTGCCGCGCGGCACGTTGCTGCGCCGCTGGCAGAAAGCGCAGGGCATCGCCCCGGATTGGCTGGATCTTGCTGCTTCGTAGCGTCGAGCAAGCTCGACGCTACCAAGGCAGCGGGAACCTCCGGAGCACGCTCGACGCTGCTGACAGGATCTGTCAGCAGGCCCGCACCACCATGGGCGCTCCCAACAACGGAGGTTCCCCATGTTCAAGCCCAGCACCCTGCTGCAGTACGTGCGCGATGTCGCGGCCAGTGCCACGTTCTACAGCCGCATCCTCGGCACGCCGCCGGTCGAACAGTCGCCCGGTTTCGCCCTGTTCCTTCTCGGCGATGGCGCCGCCTTGGGCCTGTGGCAGCGTGATGGCGTGCTGCCAGCGGTTACCGCAGAAGCCGGCGCGGCCGAGCTGGCGATGGTGGCCGCCAACCCGGCTGAAGTGCAGCGGCTGCATGACGCCTGGCGCGCGCTTGGCGTGCAGATCACCCAGGCACCGGTGACCCTGGAATTCGGCCACACTTTTGTCGGTGTCGATCCTGATGGCCACCGTCTGCGTGTGTACAGCCGCGCCGAGGGCATGGTCGCGCGCGATTGACCGCTACAGCGCAGCCATAAAAAAACGCCGGGCAGTGCCCGGCGGTTTTTCAGATCATGTGCCAACCAACGGTTGGCACCCACCAATCAGGTGGTCGATCAGCTGGCCAGCGCCAGATCATCCATCATCGCGCGCAGGAAGCGGGCCGCCTCACCGCCGGTGGCGGCGCGGTGGTCGAAGGTCACCGACAGCGGGATGACCTTGTGGGCTTCCACGCCACCCATCACCGGCGTCATCTGGTGGCGGGCGCGGCCGGCACCGATGATGGCCACGCACGGCGGCACCACGACCGGGGTCGCGTAGCGGCCGGCGAACATGCCGAAGTTGGACAGCGAGATGGTGTAGCCGCTCAGTTCCGAGGCGGCGATCGAGCGTGCTTCCACCTGCTCGCGCAGGCGGTTGACGCCTTCGCGGATGCCACGGGCATCGAGCATGTCGGCATTGCGCAGCGCCGGCACGAAAAGGCCGTCGTCGGTGTCCACGGCGATGCCGATGTCCACCTGCGCGTGCAGGGTACGGGTCAGGGCTTCACCGTCGAACCAGGCGTTCATCGCCGGCACCTTCTGTGCGGCGACCACGATCGCACGCACCAGGCGGGCGGTGACGTCGTTGCCCGGCAGCCAGGCGTGGATGTCGGCGTCGTCGTTCAGCGTGGTCGGCACGACCTTGCTGTGCGCGTCGGCCATCACGCGTGCCATGTTGCGGCGCACGCCCTTCAGCGGTTCCGGCTGGCCCTTGACGACCACGCCCGGCGGCTGGGTACGCATCGGCTTGCCGGCAGCGGACAGCGGGGTACGGGCTTCGCTCTGCACCGGGGCGGCCACCTGGACCGGGGCCGGCGCGGCATGGGCAGCGGCAGCCACCGGGGCCGGCGCAGCACCCAGCTTGGCGCTGCCGTCGGCCGCGGCCTGCTTGACGTCGGCCATGGTCACCGCGCCATCGGCGCCGGTGGCACGCACGCGGGCCAGATCCACGCCCAGCTTGCGCGCGGTGGCACGCACGGCCGGAACGGCCTTCACGCCACCGACGGCCAGGGCCTGCTCGGTGTGCACGGCATTGGAGCTCTGCATCGCGCCGACCACGGTGCCAGCGTCATCGCGCTCGGCCTTTTCCTCGGCAGCAGCAGCCACCGGGGCGGCAGCGGCCGGCAGCGGCGGCGGGTTCGCTGCGGCCGGGGCCGCCGGGGCGTGCCCGTGGCTGTGGCCGGTGTCCTGGCCATCGGCGCGCTGCGGCAGGTTCGGGTCGACCGCGAAGGTGGCCAGCACGGCACCGGTCGGGATGATGTCGCCGGCGGCGCCGGACAGCTTCAGCACCGTGCCGGACACCGGCGAGGGCACTTCCACCACGGCCTTGGCGGTCTCCATCGACACCAGCGGCGCGTCCAGCTTGATCACGTCGCCCTCCTTGACGAACCACTCGACGATGGTCGCGTCCGGCAGGCCTTCACCCAGGTCGGGCAGGTTGAAATTCTTGGTCTGGCTCATGTGCAGTTCTCTTCCAGCAGTTCCAGTTCGCGGGCCGGCAGCCAGCCCGTCGCGCCATTCGCGCGCTCGGACCACCACCACCCACCATGTTCGTGATGCAGCTTCACCATCTCGCCGTTTTCCACATCCAGCTCGCGGGCGTCGTAGTCGCGCAGGGCTTCGGCGCGACCATCATCCAGCAGCTGCAGCCAGGCGACGGGCGCCCATCCAGCGCGCCCATCGTTGGTGCGTACCCAGGCAAACGCCGGCCATTCCTCGTCACGTACACCGACTTCGACGATCTGGCCGGTGCGGAACCGGAGTGGATTGGAATACTGGCTGCGGTAAGCCCCAAGGAGCCGTGCCCGCATGTCAGCCTGCCGCCACCGCGCGCTTGGCCGCGGTCACGATCCGGTCCACGCTGGGCAGGTACTTCATTTCCAGGCGGAACAGCGGAATGTGGGTGTCGTAGCCGGTAACGCGCTCGACGGGGGCAAGCAGGTCGTACAGGGATTCCTCGGCCAGGCGCGCGGCGATCTCGGCACCGAAACCGGCGGTCTTCGGGGCTTCCTGCACGACCACGCAGCGGCCGGTCTTGGCCACCGATTCGGCGATGGTGGCGAAGTCCAGCGGACGCAGCGTGGCCACGTCGATGACTTCGGCACTGATGCCTTCGCCGGCCAGCTTGTCGGCTGCTTCCAGCGCTTCCTTCACCTGTGCGCCCCAGGCCACCAGGGTCACGTCGGTGCCGTCGCGCAGCACGAAGCACACGTCCAGCGGCAAGGCTTCGCCGTCGTTGACGACCACTTCCTTGTACTGGCGGTAGATGCGCTTGGGCTCCATGTAGATCACCGGGTCGGGATCACGCATGGCGGCCAGCAGCAGGCCGTAGGCACGCTGCGGGCTGGACGGCAGCACCACGCGCAGGCCCGGTACGTTGGTGAAGATCGATTCGTTGGCTTCGCTGTGGTGTTCCGGCGCGCGGATGCCACCGCCCCACGGCACGCGCAGCACCATCGGGCAGTGCAGGCGGCCACGGGTACGGGTACGCAGGCGCGCGGCGTGGCAGATGATGTGGTCGACCATCGGGTAGACGAAGCCGTCGAACTGGGCTTCGGCCACCGGCTTCATGCCCTGTGCGGCCAGGCCGACGGTGAGGCCGGCGATGGTGGTTTCATCCAGCGGGGTGTCGAGGATGCGCTGCGAACCGAAGCGCTGCTGCAGGCCGGCGGTGGCGCGGAACACGCCACCGTTGACGCCCACGTCCTCGCCCAGCACCAGCACCGACGGGTCGTGTTCCAGCTCCCAGGCCAAGGCCTGGGTGATGGCTTCGATCAGGGTGATGGGGGTAGCGGTCATTGCGATATCTCCACCGGCGACAGCGGCGCTGTCGGCGGCATTGGCCTGGGAAGCGGATGCGCCCGTTTTGATGTCATCCATGGCGCTGCTCCAGGGCAATGGCGGCCGCGCGCTGGGCCAGCAGGTCCGCCGGCGGATCGGCATACAGGTAGTCGAACATCGCCTCGACCGGCTGCACCGGGGTGTTGAGGTACTGGTTCACTTCCTCGTCCACCTTGGCCGCGCACTGCTCGACCCAGGTCTTTTCTTCGTCGTCGCTCCACACGCCGTTGGCGATGAGGTACTTGCGCAGGCGCAGCATCGGCTCACGGGTCCAGGCGTCCTTCACCTCGGCGTCGTCGCGGTAACGGCGCGCGTCGTCGGCGGTGGTGTGGTCGGACAGGCGGTAGGTCAGCAGTTCCAGCACGGTGCCGCCTTCGCCGGCCAGGCCGCGTTCGCGGGCCTGTTCCATCGCGGCGAGCACGGCGATCAGATCGTTGCCGTCCACCTGCAGGCAGTGCAGGCCGCCGGCCAGGCCCTTCTGGGCCAGGGTTTCGGCACCGGTCTGGGCCGAACGCGGCACCGAGATCGCCCAGCCGTTGTTGACGATGCACAGGATCAGCGGGAGCTTGTAGGCACCGGCCGAGTTGAGCGCGGCATAGAAGTCGGTCTTCGAGCTGCCGCCATCGCCGCACACCGCCACCGCGATCTGCGGTTCGTTGTTGAGCTTGAACTTCAGCGCAGCGCCGGCAGCGTGCAGGCACTGGGTGGAGATCGGCACGCAGAACGGGAAGTCCTTCACCGCGTTGCCGGTGTAGTCGTTGCCACGCTCGTCGCCGCCCCAGTACATCAGCACGTCGTACGGGCGCACGCCACGCATGAACATGGCACCGTATTCGCGGTAGCTGGGCGCGAACACGTCGCCGGCCTTCATCGCTGCACCGATGCCGACGTGTGCGGCTTCGTGGCCCAGGCAGGCGGCGTAGGTGCCGAGCTTGCCGGTGCGCTGCAGCGCGATGGATTTGCTGTCGAACGTGCGTACGTACAGCATCTGCTTGAACAGCGGCACCAGGACGGCCGGATCCTTCAGGGAGGCGGGCAGGTCGTCACGGACGAGCTTGCCGTCCGCGTCCAGGTACTGCAGGTATTCGATCTTGAACTCAGCGGCAACCGTCATTGCGTACTGCACCTTCGACAGAGAAGTTACAAATGATATGAATCGCCATGTTAAGGATTGCGTATGAAATAGCCTTCCTGCGGCGCAACACGGGGATGTCCCTTTGTATCGCTGACGACGGCTCGAGGGCCAATAACAACAACGTATTCAGTCGTTGCTGCAAAGCGTCAGAATATGCCTTTGGCTGACTGTTGGCGCAATGCCGCAAACGGTTCCACGCGCAACGGCGGTTCCACAGGCCCACCGCACGCCCGCGTACGGTCGCCCGGCTGCCCGCACGGCAGGCAACGCGCTACCCTTGCCGCCCCTGATCTGGTCCCGCCCATGTCCGTCGACAACAACCAACGCGATCTCGAAGCCGGCATCCACACCGACCTGCAGGGGCGCCTGACCTACGGCGGCTACCTGCGCCTGGACCAGCTGCTGACTGCGCAGCAGCCGCTGTCCAACCCGCCGCACCACGACGAGATGCTCTTCATCATCCAGCACCAGACCTCGGAGCTGTGGCTGAAGCTGCTGGGCCACGAACTGCGTGCGGCGATCGGCTTCCTGCAGCGCGACGAGGTCTGGCAGTGCCGCAAGGTGCTGGCGCGCAGCAAGCAGGTGCTGCGCCAGCTGACCGAGCAGTGGTCGGTGCTGGAAACGCTGACCCCGTCCGAGTACATGGGCTTCCGCGACGTGCTGGGCCCGTCCTCGGGCTTCCAGTCGCTGCAGTACCGCTACATCGAATTCCTGCTGGGCAACAAGAACGCGCAGATGCTGCAGGTGTTCGAGCACGACCTGGACGGCCAGGCGCAGCTGCGCACCGTACTGGAAGCGCCGAGCCTGTACGAGGAATTCCTGAAGTACCTGGCGCGCTTCGGCCACGATATCCCCGACCTCTACCGCGACCGCGACTGGACCCAGCCGCACGTGTCCGATGACAGCCTGCAGCCGGTGTTCGCCCGCATCTACCAGGACACCGACCGCTACTGGCGCGAGTACTCGCTGTGCGAGGACCTGGTGGACCTGGAAACCGCCTTCCAGCTGTGGCGCTTCCGCCACATGCGCACCGTGATGCGGGTGATCGGCTTCAAGCGCGGTACTGGCGGTTCGTCCGGAGTAGGCTTCCTGCGACAGGCGCTGGAGCTGACCTTCTTCCCCGAGCTGTTCCAGGTGCGCACCAGCCTGCAGGTCGCGCCGCCGGCCGACCTGGCCTGAGCCCCATTCAGCAAGGTCACCGACGACGGGCTGGATCGTTTCAGATGCAAGTTCAGCGAGCAGGCCGTGACCTGCCTCAAACGGCGTGTATTTGACGTGAACGCCAGAAGTCGGTGATCCTCGCGCGTTGCTCCAGCGCACATCGGATGTGCCGTCCATCCACCGAACCAGGAAATCCGCATGAGCCTAAACGCCACTGCGAACACCCCAGAGCCGGCGCTGCCGGACTTCAATACCACGATGGGCCACCCGCGCCCGCTGTGGATGCTTTTCATGACCGAGTTCTGGGAGCGCTTTGCGTTCTACGGCATCCGCTGGGCCTTGGTGCTGTACATCGTGGCGCAGTTCTACAACGGCAGCGCTGCCGGTGAAGGCGACGCCAGCCGCATCTACGGTGCCTACCTGGCCCTGGTGTACGCCGCGGCGATCTTCGGTGGCTACGTGGCCGACCGGGTGCTGGGCTACCAGCGATCAATCCTGACCGGCGCGATCATCATGGCCGCCGGCCTGTTCATGATCTCGCTGCCGCAGGAGCACATCTTCAAGCTCGGCCTGGCCACGATCATCGTCGGCAACGGTCTGTTCAAGCCGAACATCTCCACCATGGTCGGCAAGCTGTACGGCTTGAAGGATGAGCGCCGCGACTCGGGCTTCACCATCTTCTACATGGGCATCAACATCGGCGCGATGATCGCCCCGGTGCTGACCGAGTACCTGGCCCGCAAGGTCTTCGGTACGGATGCGATGCCGTCCTACAAGGTCGTGTTCATCGCCTCGGGCGTGGGCATGCTGGTCTCGCTGGTGTGGTTCTACATCGGTCGCGCCGGCCTGAAGGGCATTGGTGCGCCGCCGGTCGGTGCTGAAGGCATCGGCCCGATCATCAAGGTGCTGGTCGGCGCGGTCGTCGCCATTCCGGTGTCGTACTTCCTGCTGGCCACCGGCGCTGCCGCGCTGGCCTGGATCCTGGGCGCGATGTTCACCGCCCTGGCCATCCTGCTGCTGGTGGAAGGCATCCGCGAGGGCAAGGTGCAGCGCGACCGCGTGATCGCCATGCTGATCATCTTCGCCTTCAACGTCATGTTCTGGATGTTCTTCGAACAGGCCGGCAGCTCCTTCACCTTCCTGGCCGAGAACATCGTCAACCGCCAGATGGGTGATTGGACCTTCCCGACCGCGTGGTTCCAGTCGGTCAACTCGGTGGCCATCATCACCCTGGCGCCGATCATTGCCTGGATCTGGGTCAAGATGGGCAGCGCCAATCCGTCCATCCCGCGCAAGTTCGGCCTGGGCCTGCTGTTCAACGGCGCCGCCTTCGCCCTGCTGATGTTCGCCCTGTCGCAGATGGTCGTGGACGGCAAGATTCCGTTCTGGACCCTGTTCATGGTCTACGTCATCCAGTCGGTGGGCGAGCTGTGCCTGTCGCCGATCGGCCTGTCGATGGTGACCAAGCTGGCTCCGGTGCGCCTGGTCGGCTTCGGCATGGGTGGCTGGTTCCTGTCCACCGGCATCGGCAACAACCTGTCGGGCATCTTCGCCGGCGCGGTGTCCGGTGAAGGCGGCATGACGATCGAATCGGCCCTGAAGGGGTATACCTTCGGCTTCTGGGCCCTGATCGGCTCCGGCGTGGTGCTGTTCCTGATCGCCCCGCTGATCAACAAGCTGATGCACGGCGTCAAGTAAACACTGAGGGTAGCAGGCATGCGTACAACGTTCGGCAAGGCAGTGGTGGCCGTGGTGTGTGCGGCGCTGATCAGCGCCTGTTCCCAGCAACCGCCGCCGGCGCCTGCCGAACCGACGCAACCGCTCGATACCCGTCCCACCGAGCCACCGGCCGCTGACCCCAGCGCGCCGGTGGCCTCGGGCAACACCCCGGCGGCGGCCGACATCGCCGCCATCGCCGGGCTCAATGCCAGCTTCGACCCGGCCCGCGATCCGGCCGCCGATCTGGAAACGGCCAAGGTCGAAGCCCAGCGCGGCAACAAGCGCATCATCCTGGACGTGGGCGGCGAGTGGTGCCCCTGGTGCCACCTGATGGACCAGTTCGTGGAAGGCGATGCGGAGATCCGCCGCTTGCGCGATGCCAACTACGTGTGGATGAAGGTCAACTACAGCGAAGAGAACGAGAACGCGGCGTTCCTTTCGCAGTACCCGCAGGTGAAGGGTTACCCGCACCTGTTCGTGCTCGATTCGGATGGCACCCTGCTGCAGTCGCAGTTCACCGGCGAACTGGAAAAAGCCAAGAACGAAGGCAAGGGCTACAACCGCAGCAAGTTCATGGCGTTCCTGAAGAAGTGGGCGCCGCAGCGCTGACCCGCCGTTTGTAGAGTCGAGCCATGCTCGACTGCCGTGCCGCTCGACTGCCGCACCTACAGAAACCCACCCCACGGCCGCTAATGGCAAGGACGTCAGTCGACAGGATCGTCGGCTGCCCCTACCGGAGCGCCCATGCACAGCGACCACGCCCAACGCCAGCCCGCCGCGGCCAGCGACGCCGCCCCCGACGGGGTGAGCCTGCCGCCGCAGGATGCCCTGCTGGATGACGCAGGCACCGGCGAGGGCGGTGTGGAGCTGGGACCCCCTCGCCACCGCCTGCCGCAGATCGCCCTGCCGGACAACGTCGTGCTGAAAGGCGCAGTGCAGAAGCTGGTCGAACAGAAGGCCCGCCTGGACCGTCTGGCTGCCGAAGGCCAGCTGGCCGGCCTGCTGCCACCGGAGTGGCAGGGCAATGGCCTGCGCGCGATCGACCTTTCCAGCTTCGTGCAGGGCGTGCTGCCGTTCCTGCAGACCGGTGAGCGTGGCGAGACCGCGCCGGCCCGACTGCCGGTGCGCCATGTGCTGGGCGACGACAGCCGCTGGGGCCTGCAGGACGTGGCCGAACCCAAATCGCTGGCCTGGTACCTGGCCGCGGATGACCGCGCCACGGCCGGCAGCAAGGACGTGGCCGAAGCCTGGCTGGTCGGCGCGCTGGGTCTCGCGTTCATGCAGGAAGGGCGCAGCCGCCCTGGCTTCCTGCGCGCGATGGACCAGGAAAGCCTGGCCGCACGGGTGACCATGCTCGGCTACCCGCCACCGGGCGACCTCGCCCTGTACAGCGTGACCGCGCATGGTCAGGCGCAGATCTGGTGCGTGTACGGCCGGCGCAAGGTGCGCCCGCTGGTGGCGCCGTGGCTGAGCGTGCCGCTGCTGACCGCCTATGGCGTGGCCGCGCCCGTGGCATGGCCGGCCAGCTTCCCGCCGGTGGAAGCGGTGGCCGAAGCCATCGCCGCCGCCCGTCCGGGCAAGCTGGTGCCGGAAGTGGATCTCGGCAAGGTCGTGGCGAAGATCGCCGAAGACGCCGCCGGCGAAACCTGGCAGCCGGTCAGTCTGCTGCAGCTCAACACCTGGTCGCCGCGCTGGACCTTCTTCCTCGGCACCTTTGTCGGCCTGCCGTCACTGCTGCTGGTGGCCGCCGCGCTGGCGCTGCCGGGTGCGATCGAGGCTGCGACGGTTGCTGCCTCGCTGGGCTTTGCCGGCGGCGCCATTGCCGCGCTGGCCGTGCCGTGGATCCATGCGCGGCGCAAGCACCTGAGCTGAGTGCCGGGGTCGGATCCCTTTCCGCAGGAAAGGGCTCTGACCTCATTGCAGGCACCGGCATCGCCGCCATCCACGCATGGCGTGGCTCTACTCCCGCACCACCCGCAACGCGGTCGCATAGGCCTTGGCGAAGCTGGTGAAATCGCGCAGCCGGTTCAGCGACAGCAGGAACCCGGGCGGGCAGGGCTTAAGGCGATGGTGCTCGAACCAGACATCGGCGATCGATTCCACAGTGGCCAGCGCCTCATCGATGCGCTGCAGGTCGGCCTCATGATCGATTGAGGCGGCGGCGGGCGCCGGAACCTTGCGGCGGGCGGATCGGGACATGGTGGCGTTCCTTGGATTCGTGGTTGAAAAGGCGAGATCGCATCGATTGCGCTTGGGGCGTATCCCCCACATCGCTCACCGAAGGGCGACGACGGTGCGACGCAATCAAGCTCTGATCAACGGGCTTTCAACCCCGGCAGCGGTGCTCCGCTGCGCGCCCAACCTCGCCTCGTCCGGAGCGTTCGTCCAATAGGCAAAACCACTCGATTGAAGCAGTTGGATAGGCCCGACCTGTCCAAGACGATGCTATCGGGCCGATTCCGAAACATCAGGCGGCAAAGCCGACAGCCACTGACGCGCCCAGCCCAGGGGCCGTTCGTCGGCGAACACCCGGCGGCGTGCACCCAACCTCATCAAACAAGGCCTGACGCACCCACGCAGGGTTGCCGGCGACACGCTGCGCATCGCAGGCAACGTCATCCACGCATGGCGTGGATCTACTGGCCACCACCCCACCTCCCCCAAGAAGCCAGCGGTTGCCATTGAAGTTGCCGGCCAGCGGCCGGCACTACCGGGGTCCGGGGCAGGGCCCCGGAAAATCCCTTCAGACGCCTTCGCCCATCCGCTCCAGGCCATCACCGGCCAGCCGCAGGATCAGCTTCTCCAGCACCTGCTCTTCTTCCTCGCTCAGCACCGACATCAGCTTGCGGGTGATCTCGATCACCAGCGGCGCGATCGTCTCGTACACCTCGAAACCCGCCGCCGACAGCGCGAGCACCGAGCGCCGGCGGTCGTCGCCGTGCGTCTCACGCTTGATAAAGCCGCGCTCCAGCAGGCGCGCCACCGCCCGGCTGACCGCCACCTTGTCCATCGCCGTGCGGTCGGAGACCTCACTGGCCGACGACCCCGGATACAGCGCCAGGATGGTGATCACCCGCCATTCGGGAATGGCCAGGCCGTAACGGTCACCATAGAGCTTGGCGATGTTGCCGCTCACGCGGTTGGACAGCACGCTCAGCCGATATGGCAGGAACTGTTCCAGGTCGAGCAGGACGTGCGAGGCACGCACGCGGGTGGAGGCGGGGTCGGCTGGGCTCATGCTGCGGTGCACCTTGCTGGTGGTTTCAAGTGTAACTATAAGTGGTATGTCCGGACCCTGCATTCTCGCCGGGTCCACCCCAGCCCGCACCTGGTTTGTACCGATGCGGTACCGATTCGGAGCCACGCCATGAATACCGCAGTCCCGACCGCCTCGCACCCGAACCCCGGCATGCAGGTCACCACCTTCGAAAACCCGATGGGCATCGACGGCTTCGAGTTCGTCGAATTTGCCGCTCCGGCCGGCCGTGGCCAGGAGCTGCACGAGTACTTCCGCAAGATGGGCTTCAGCGCGGTGCTCAAGCACAAGCAGCGTCCGATTACCGTCTATCGCCAGGGCGACGTCAACTTCCTCGTCAACGAAGACCCGGATTCCTTCGCCGCCGACTTCGCCGAGAAGCACGGTCCGTGCGCCTGCGGCTTCGCCATCCGCTTCAAGAAGCCGGGCCAGGAGGTCTACCAGACCGCCCTGGGCAACGGCGCCGAAGCCATCGCCTTCAAGCCGGACAGCAAGGCCGTCAACGCCCCGGTCATCAAGGGCATCGGCGATTGCATGCTGTACCTGGTGGACCGCTACGGCAGCGCCGGCAGCGTCTTCGATGGCGACTACGAGGTGATCGACGGCGCCGACCTGCGTCCGTTCGGCTTCGGCCTGACCTTCATCGACCACCTGACCCACAACCTGTACTTCGGCAACATGCAGCAGTGGTCGGATTACTACGAGCGCCTGTTCAACTTCCGCGAGATCCGCTACTTCGACATCAAGGGCCTGAAGACCGGCCTGGTGTCCAAGGCGATGACCGCGCCGGACGGCATCGTGCGCATCCCGCTGAACGAATCGTCCGACCCGAAGAGCCAGATCAACGAGTATCTGGACGCGTACAAGGGCGAGGGCATCCAGCACATTGCCTGCTTCACCGACAACATCTACGAGACCGTCGAAGCCATGCGCGCGCAGGGCGTGGATTTCCTCGACACGCCGGAAACCTACTTCGATGTGATCGACCAGCGCGTGCCGAACCACGGTGAAGACGTGGCGCGCCTGGCGAAGAACAAGATCCTGATCGACGCCGATCCGGAAACCCACCAGCGCAAGCTGCTGCAGATCTTCACCCAGAACTGCATCGGCCCGATCTTCTTCGAGATCATCCAGCGCAAGGGCAACGAAGGCTTCGGCGAAGGCAACTTCACCGCGCTGTTCGAAAGCATCGAGCGCGACCAGATCCGCCGCGGCGTGCTGTAACGTTCATCGGCAGCGCCGGGCCACGCCCGGCGCCTGCTCACCCGTAGAGCCGAGCCATGCTCGGCTTTCCGTTCCGGCATCGCGTTCCAGGAGCCACCATGTCCACCGCCCTCACCGCCCGCGGCTACCAGTCCGGTTTCGGCAACGAATTCGCCACCGAGGCCGTCGCCGGCGCGCTGCCGGTCGGGCAGAACTCGCCGCAGAAGGTGGCCCACGGCCTGTATGCCGAGCAGCTGTCGGGCACCGCGTTCACCGCGCCGCGCGGCAGCAACCGCCGCAGCTGGCTGTACCGCATCCGCCCGGCGGTAACCCACGGCGAATTCACCCCGTTCGCGCAGTCGCAGCTGCAGTGTGATTTCGGCGCGCAGCCGGCGTCACCGAACCAGATGCGCTGGAGCCCGCTGCCGCTGCCGGAACTGCCGACCGACTTCGTCGAAGGCCTGTACACGATGGGCGGCAACGGCGCGCCCGATGCGCATGCCGGCGTGGGCATCCATCTGTACGCCGCCAACCGGGACATGGTCGGCCGCTACTTCTACAACGCCGACGGCGAACTGCTGATCGTGCCGCAGCTGGGTGCGCTGCGCCTGCTGACCGAACTGGGCGTGATCGAGATCGAACCGCAGCAGATCGCGGTCATTCCGCGCGGCCTGCGCTTCCGCGTCGAACTGCCCGACGGCCCCAGCCGCGGCTACATCTGCGAGAACTACGGTGCGCTGCTGAAGCTGCCCGACCTGGGCCCGATCGGTGCCAACGGCCTGGCCAACCCGCGCGACTTCGAAACCCCGCACGCCGCATTCGAGGATGTGGACGGCGATTTCGAACTGATCGCCAAGTTCGAGGGCCGCCTGTGGCGCGCGCCCATCGACCATTCGCCACTGGACGTGGTGGCCTGGCACGGCAACTACGCGCCGTACCGTTACGACCTGCGCCGCTTCAACACCATCGGCTCGATCAGCTACGACCATCCGGACCCGTCGATCTTCCTGGTGCTGCATTCGCCCAGCGACACGCCGGGCACCAGCAACATGGATTTCGCCATCTTCCCGCCGCGCTGGCTGGTGGCGCAGAACACGTTCCGCCCGCCGTGGTTCCACCGCAACATCGCCAGCGAGTTCATGGGCCTGGTGCACGGTGCCTACGACGCCAAGGCCGAGGGTTTCGTGCCCGGCGGCGCGTCGCTGCACAACTGCATGAGCGGCCATGGCCCGGATGCGCCGACTTTCGACAAGGCCTCCAACGCCGACCTGTCCAAGGCCGATGTCATCAAGGACACGATGGCCTTCATGTTCGAGACCCGCGCGGTGATCCGCCCGAGCGCGCAGGCCGTGGCCGCCAGCCATCGCCAGGGCGATTACCAGCAGTGCTGGAACGGCCTGCGCAACAATTTCCGTTCGGCGTAGCAGAGGCTGGCCGGGCAGGCGGGGTAGAGTCGACTGTTAGTCGACTGCTCTTCAATCGGGCACGAGAAACCCCGCGCTGCGCGCGATAGTCGACCAACAGTCGACTCTACCGGGTCGAAGCTGGGCCGTGGCCGCGAAGGCGTCGCAATGCTCCGTCGGCAGCGCTTCCAGCAGGCGCAGCCTCACGCGCTCGCAGTAACCGTCGGAGGTCATGCCCGGCAGCGCCAGCAGCGCCGCCTGCAGCACCGTCACCACATCGCCTTCGGCGCGGGCCTGCTGCAGGTCGCGGAACAGGGCGGCCGCCATCGGATTGCGCTGCATCTCCAGGATGCCCAGCAGGTAGATGCGTGCGGCCACCAGCGAGCGACGGCGCTCGACCGGTGCGGCCGTGGCGGGGGTCGGCACGGGGGCGGGCGCAGGTGCGGCTGCCACCGCCGGCGCAGGGCGGGGCGCGGCAGGCGCTGGCGGTGCAGATGGACTCGCCGCTGCGGGCGCGCCGGTTTCCAGATAGCCGCCCTGGATCAGCTGGATCACCATGGCAGGCGCTTCCTGGCCCATCAAGCCGGTCAGGTCGGCGATGCTGCGCTGGCCATCACACAGGATCAGCAGGCGACGCTGGCGCATGTCCAGCGGCGCGCGGTGGGCCTGCAGCGCGGTTCGGGCGAGGTCGGTCTTGCGCGGTTGCATGGGAGGGACAGCCAAGTCGGTGCACGCCGAGCCTGAACGCGGGGCATGAAACGGCGATGACAATGCAGCGCCTGCACGCGCGCTGCGCTAGCGTGCAGCCATCTCGTGCAAAGGAACCGCGCCATGAAACACCTCCCGATTGCCGGTCTGTTGCTGCTGTCGCTGGCCGCCTGTTCGCGCAGCCCCGACAGCCCCGACAGCCCCGAGGCTGCCCTAGCCCCGGCCAAGGATACGGCGACCGCCACCGCCCCGGCTGATGCCGACCTGGCCACCACCTCGCCGGCCGATCCGCGCAGTGACAGCCCCGCGCGGCTGGATGGCTTCGGCGGTGCCCGCCTGGGCGCGGCCATCGCCGAGGTGCGCAGTGGCTTCGGCACGCCGCTGCAGGGCCTGGGCACCGATGCGGCAGGCAAGCCCCTGCCGGCCGATGACAACGACGACGGCTGCTACTTCCTGCGCCCGCAGGATGCCGAGGACCCGCGCCTGATGATCGAGGGCCGCAAGCTGGTGCGCTACGACGTACGCAGCACCGGCATCGTCGCCCCGGGCGGCGGTAAGGTCGGCATGACCCTGGGCGAGCTGCAGCTGCTGTATCCCGAACGCGCCGACGTCGGCCCGGACAAGTACGACGACAAGGCCCAGCATCTGCGCGTGCGCCCGGCCCAGGAAGGCGCGGCCATCATCGATTTCGCGCTGGGCGCCGATGGCAAGGTCGGCAGCTGGCGGGTCGGCCAGACCCCGCAGGTGGATTACGTGGAAGGCTGCGGCTGACCACGGCGGCCGTGGCTCACCCGCCAAGGGTGGGCCACGCGTAGAATCGCGCCACGACCGCTGGGGAGTGCTCGATGATCGCCATTTCAATTGCCTGGTTCCTGCTTGGCCTGCTGCTGCTGGCGCTGGGCGGGGATTCCATCGTCAAGGCCGTTGCCGGCCTCGCCCAGCGCTTCGGCGCCAGCGCCTTTACCGCCGGCCTGTTGCTGCTCGGCGTTGCGACCTCGCTGCCGGAACTGGCGGTCAACGCGCGCGCGCTGTGGGTCGGCCAGCCGGAGCTGGCCTTGGGCAATGCCATCGGCAGCAGCATCGCCAATCTCGGCCTGACCCTGGCGGTGGCCGCCATCGCCGCGCCGCTGCTGCTGCGCGCGCGTCTGCAGGGCGTGCTGTGGTGGTCGCTGCTGGCCGCCGGCCTGCTGCTGATCGTGTTCGGCCTGGATGGTCGCCTGCAGCGCTGGGAAGCCGGCGTGCTGGTCGCGGGCTTCGTGCTGGTGCAGATCGTGCTGCTGCGTCGCGGGCGCCTGGAAGCGCCTGAGGTGCAGGCGATCATCGCCGAATCCGCGCTGAGCCGCACCAGCCTGCCGCTGAACGTGCTGCGCGTGCTGATCGCCGCGCTGACGCTCTACTGGGGCGCGCGCCTGGTGGTGGGCGCTGCGGCGGATTTCGGCGCGGCGCTCGGCTGGACCCCGCTGCTGGTGGGCCTGCTGCCGGTGGCCATCGGCACCACGCTGCCGGAAGTGGCCGCGGCCCTCGCTGCCGCGCGGCGTGGCCACGGCGACATGGTGCTGGGCCACGTGCTGGGCTCCAGCGTGGTCAACCTGCTGCTGGTGATCGGCGCGATGGGCCTGCTGCAGCCGCTGGCGCTGCCGGCGTCGTTCGTACGGCTGGAACTGCCGGCGCTGCTGGCCTTCGCCGTGGTGCTGTACCCGATGCTGCGCGGTGACCTGAAGATCAGCCGTGGCGAAGGCGCGATCCTGCTCGGCGCGTTCGTCGCGTGGCTGGGGCTGGAGATCGCCCTGGTCCTGTAGATCCACGCCATGCGTGGATGATGGGCCATGCCGACCAACGGTCGGCACCGACCATCAACGCGCGGGGGCGTCCTCTTCCCGCGCCGGCTCCGGCGGCGGCAGCTGCTCTTCCTTCGCGCGCTCGTTGCCGGGCAGGGTAGGGCGGGTTTCCATCAGCAGCGACAGCGCGGCCTTGGCCATCATGTGCGCGCTGATCGGCGCGGTGATGAACAGGAACACGGTGATCAGCAGCTCGCGCGGCTGCGGGTCCTGGCCCAGGAAGATGTGGTAGCAGACCGAGCACGCCAGTACGCAGCCCACGCCCAGCGTGCTGGCCTTGGTCGGCGCGTGCAGGCGCTTGAAGAACGTCGACAGCTTCACCAGCCCCAGTGCACCGACCAGGATGAAGAAGCAGCCGAACAGCAGCAGCACCGACAGGGCGATCTGGATGAAGGTGATCATTCGACGATGTCCCGGCGCAGCACGAACTTGCTCAGCACCACCGTGCTGCCGAAGCCGAGCATGGCGATGACCAGCGCGGCCTCGAAATAGATGGCCGAGTTGAGGTACATGCCGAACAGCATCAGCTCGGCAATGGCGGTCACCGACAGCGTGTCCAGCGCAAGGATGCGGTCCGGCACGGTGGGGCCGCGCAGCAGGCGCCAGGTGCCCAGCAGCATGGCCAGGCCGACCACGTGCATGCACACCACCAGGGTGGTCTGGATGATCTGGAATCCAGTCATGGGAAGATCTCCATCAACGGGGCTTCGTAACGTTGCTTGATCGTGTCGATCAGTTCCTGCGGGTCTTCCAGGTGCAGCACGTGCACCAGCAGGTACTTGCGGTCATCGCTCAGCGCGGCCGACACGGTGCCCGGGGTCAGGGTGATCATGCTGGTCAGCGCGGCGATGCCGTGGATGTTGGCGATGTCCAGCGGCAGCCAGATGAAGCCGGGGTGGATGTTGCGCTCCGGGCCGAGCACCTGGATGGCCACGCGGATGTTGGACATCAGGATGTCCCACAGGGTGACGACCAGCAGCTTGGGCACCGGCCGCAGCGTGCCGATGCGGGCGAACTCGCGGTCCAGGCGCGCCGCGAACAGCGGCACCACCACCCCCAGCAGCAGCCCGAGCAGGAACTGGCCGAGGGTGAAGCTGTCGGACATCAGCAGCCAGAAGGCCACCACCATCACGCTCAGCGGCGGTGATGGAAACAGGCGCCGACGCAGGGAAGGTTTGGCGGTCATGGCTGGCGGATCTCCGGCGTGGTCGCGCGCAACTGCTGCACGTAGTCGCCCGGCTGCAGCAGCTGGGCGGCGATGGCGTCGGTGTGGCGCATCAGCGGCGCCGCGGCCACGGCCATGCCGACACCGTAGGCCAGCAGCAGGCACGCGGCATACAGCTCGATGCGGCGCAGCGGTGCCTTGCGCGGCGGCGGCGCGTCCGGGTCCGGCGTCGGCACGCGCCAGAACAGGCGGATGCCGCCGCGGCTCAGGCCCATGATGACCAGCAGGCTGCTGACCAGCACCGCCGTCCACACCGCGCCGGTGTACTGCGCCGGCATGCCGGCCAGCAGCGCGGCCTTGGCCAGGAAGCCGGACAGCGGCGGCAGGCCGGCCACCGACACCGCGCCGATCAGGAACAGCACGGCCGGCGTTTCCTTGCCCGGCATCGGTGCCACTACTTCCTTGCGGTCGCTGGCACCGCCACGGCGGCGGCGGATCAGGTCGGCGACGAGGAACAGGGCGGCCGCCACGAAGCTGCTGTGCGGCAGGTAGTAGAGGCCGGCCGACAGCACCTTCGGCGTGCCCACCGCGAAAGCAATGAACAGCGTCGCCGCCGAGACGATGACCAGGTAGGAGATCAGCACGCGCAGGCGGGCCGCGGCCAGCGCGCCCAGGCCGCCCAGCACCAGCGTGGCCACGCCGGCCCACAGCAGCCAGTCGCGGCCATAGCCGGCCAGCGCGCCGGCGTCCTCGCCGAACCACAGCATCTGCACGCGCAGCACCGCGTACAGGCCGACCTTGGTCATGATCGCGAACAGGGCCGCCACCGCCGCCGGTGCACGCGCATAGGATTCAGGCAGCCACAGGTACAGCGGCATCAGCGCGGCCTTCGCGCAGAACACCAGCAGCAACAGGCCGATGGTCGCCTTCACCAGGGTCAGCTGCGAGGCCGGCACCTCGGCGATGCGCTGCGACAGCTCGGCCATGTTCAGCGAGCCCAGCGAGGCATACAGCAGGCCCAGCGCGATCAGGAACAGGGTCGAGGCGGTGACGTTGAACACCACGTAGTGCAGGCCGATGCGCATGCGCAGGCCGCGGCCGCCGCTCAGCAGCAGACCGTAGGAGGCGATCAGCATCACCTCGAAGAACACGAACAGGTTGAAGATGTCGCCGGTCAGGAACGCACCGTTCAGGCCGACCAGCTGGAACTGGAACAGCGCGTGGAAGTGCGGTGCGCGCCGGTCCCAGCCCGAGCACGCATGCATCAGGCAGGGGATGGCCAGCAGCAACGTGGTCAGCAGCATCCACGCCGACAGCCGGTCGGCCACCAGCGCGATGCCCAGCCGCGAGGGCCAGTCACCCAGCAGGTAGACGTTGATGTCACCGCCGGCGGTCTGCGCGAACAGCAGCCCCACCACCACGGCCAGCGCCGCCATTGCGGTCCAGGCCACGCTGCGCTGCACCTTCGGGCCATAGCGGCGGTGTTCGACGAACAGGGACAGTGCGGCGCCGAGCAGCGGAACCAGGATCGGCAGGATCACCAGATGATTCATGCCTGGTCCTCGCCCCGACGCGGCGGTGCGTCCTCATCCGGCTCGTGCGCATCCACGTGGTCGCTGTGGTTGTCGCTGCGGCTGCGCATCGCCAGCACGATGGTCACCGCGGTCATCGCAAACGCGATGACGATGGCGGTCAGCACCAGTGCCTGCGGCAGCGGATCGGTGTAGTTGCCCAGGTGGCTCTCCAGGCCTTCCTGCAGCACCGGCGCCTTGCCCTGCACTACGCGGCCGCCGGCGAAGATCAGCAGGTTGGTGGCGTAGGACAGGAAGGTCATGCCGAGGATCACATCGAAGCTGCGCGCGCGCAGCAGCAGGTAGACGCCAATGGCGGTCAGCACGCCGATCGCGGTGGCCAGGGCCAGTTCCATCAGTGCATCTCCCCGGTGCGGGCCGAACGGCGTTGCAGGTCGATCTCGCCCTTGCGCGCGCTGCGGGTACGCGAGGGCTTCACGGTGGCCATCATCGACAGCATCAGCATGGCACCGCCGAACACCACCAGATACACGCCGATGTCGAAGCCGATCGCGCTGGCCAGCGGTACTTCACCGATCAGCGGCAGGTGCAGGTCGAGGTGGCCGCTGGTCAGGAACGGCACGCCGAACAGCATCGAGGCGCTGCCGCTGAGCAGGGCGATCAGCAGGCCCATGCCGATGCAGCGGATGTAGTCGAAGCCGAAGCGCGATTCGACCGAGGCGGTGCCCTGGATCACGTACTGGATCAGCAACGGCACCGCCAGCACCAGGCCGGCGATGAAGCCGCCGCCGGGCGCGTTGTGGCCGCGCAGGAACAGGAAGATCGACACCGTCAGGGTCAGCGGGAACATGATCTGGGCCAGATCGGCCGGCACCGGCAGCTTGATCGGCGGGCCCGGCATGATCTGCTCCGGGGCCATGCGCGTGCGCCGCAGCAGGGCATGCACCACCAGCGCGGCGATGCCGAACACGGTGATCTCACCGAAGGTATCGAAGCCGCGGAAGTCGACCAGGATCACGTTGACCACGTTCTGCCCATAGGCCTCGGGCAGGGCGCGGGCGAGCATCTCGCCGGCCATGGTGTTCGGCGGCAGGGTCATCGCGCTATAGGCCAGCGCGCCGAGGCCGGCACCGGCGATGATCGCGATGACCGCATCGCGCTGCTTTCGCCAGCGCGGCCGCTCCGGCCCGGACTGGGCAGGCAGGTAGTTCATGCCCAGCAGCATCAGCACCAGCGTCACCATCTCCACCAGCAGCTGGGTCAGGGCCAAGTCCGGGGCAGACAGGAACACGAAGGTGAGCGAGACCATCAGGCCGACGCCGCCGACCAGCAGCACCGCCAGCAGGCGCTGCTTGTAGACGCGCAGGGTGGCCACGGCGCAGGCCATCATCACCAGCCACAGCGCCCAGCCCAGCAGCGGGATCGGCTGCGGCTTGGTCCAGTTGGGCGAAACCGGGTTGGCGATGTAGGGCGCGGCGGCCACGGTGATGGCCACCAGCACCAGGCCCAGGAGCATGCGCTGCAGGCTGCCGTTGGCGATGCCGTTGGTGAGGCGCATGGCCAGCGCGGACACCGTGTCCAGCTGGGCATGGAAGACGTTGCGGCCGGTGGCGGTGTTCTGCACGCCGTGCAGGTTGATCAGCCTGCGCAGGCCGAAATACAGGGCCACGCCGCCGACCACGCCGATCGCGCTCATCGCCAGCGGCAGGTTGAAGCCGTGCCAGACCGACAGGCTGTACTCGGGCATGGCAGCGCCGAGGATCGACCCGGCCGCAGCATGCAGCACCGGGGCCACGGTCAGCGCCGGGGCGATGCCCACCGCCACGCAGATCACCACCAGGATCTCCACCGGCACCTTCATCCAGCGCGGCGGCTCGTGCGGCACGCGGTCCAGGTCGTGCGGGCCGGGGCCGAAGAAGGTGTCGTGCACGAAGCGCAGGCTGTAAGCCACGCCGAACACGCCGGCCAGCAGCGCGGCGATCGACACCGCGGTGCGCATGGTGCCCGGGCCGCCAGCGGTCAACGCCTCGGCAAACAGCATTTCCTTGGACAGGAAGCCGTTGAGCAGCGGGATGCCGGCCATCGCCAGCGAGGCGATGATCGCCAGCGCGCTGGTGAAGGGCATCAGCTTTCTCAGCCCACCCAGCTTGCGCATGTCACGGGTGCCGGTCTCGTGGTCGATGATGCCGGCGGCCATGAACAGCGAGGCCTTGAAGGTGGCGTGGTTGAGGATGTGGAACACGCCGGCGACCACCGCCATCGGCGTGGACAGGCCGAACAGCAGGGTGATCAGACCCAGGTGGGAAATGGTCGAGTAGGCCAGCAGGCCCTTCAGGTCGTGCTGGAAGATCGCGTTCCAGGCGCCGATCAGCAGGGTCAGCGCGCCGATGCCGCTGACCGTATAGAAGAACAGGTCGGTGCCGGCCAGGGCCGGATGCAGGCGGGCCAGCAGGAACACGCCGGCCTTCACCATGGTGGCTGAATGCAGGTAGGCCGACACCGGGGTGGGCGCGGCCATCGCATGCGGCAGCCAGAAGTGGAACGGGAACTGCGCGCTCTTGGTGAAGATGCCGGCCAGCACCAGGAACAGGGCGTAGGGGTAGAGCGCGCTGGCGCGGATCTGGTCGCCGGCGGCCAGCACCACGTCCAGGTCGAAGCTGCCGACGATGCGGCCGATCAGCAGCACGCCACCGAGCAGGGCCAGGCCGCCGCCACCGGTGATCACCAGCGCCATCCGCGCGCCCTCGCGGGCGTCCTTGCGGTGCGACCAGAAGCCGATCAGCAGGAACGAGCTGATGCTGGTCATTTCCCAGAACACCATCAGCAGCAGCAGGTTGCCGGAGATCACCATGCCCAGCATGGCGCCCATGAACAGCAGCAGGTAGCAGTAGAAGCGGTGCGCGTTGTCCTGGCTGCTGAGGTAGTAACGCGCGTACAGCACCACCAGCGCGCCGATGCCCAGCACCATGCCGGCAAACATCCAGGCCAGGCCGTCCAGTCGCAGGGCGAAGTCCAGCCCGATCTGCGGCAGCCAGGGCATCAGGCTGCGGACCACCTGCCCATCCAGGATGGCCGGGGTCAGCCAGCCGAGGATGGCCAATCCGCCCAACGGCGCCAGCGCCGCCAGCCAGGCGGCTGTCGAGCGGGAACTACGGGGGAAGGCCGCAACAGCCACTGCCATCAGGAACGGCAGGGCCAGCAGCAGGGGCAGGCTGGGGAGCATGCAGGGAATCCATGATTCACGAGCAGGTCATTGAGTCTAACAGTCAGCCAAATGTCGCCGAAACCCATGTAACGGCCACAAACGGCATGTAACGTGCGCTATTCATCTTTTTTGCGGTGCGGCATGTCCATTCCAGGGCCTTGCGGGGTGTGGTCGCCGGCGTTGCCGGATCGGCTCCCTACGCCCGCGCATGGCGGCCCGCGCCCCCGCGTGGCAACGGCTGTGGCTTTCACGGCGGACGCGCAGGCAGGCGTGTGCCGCCCGTGCATCGCAGGCTGGCAGGTCGTTCGTGCAGCAGGGGTGACGGGACGTGTCCGTTCAGGAAACGACGGACAGTGACGCGGCAGGAAAGGTCAGTAGCGCCAGTCGAGCTTGCGGTAGGCCTTGGCCATCACCCAGGCCGGGCCGATCAGCAGGTAGGTCAGGTCGGTCAGGAAGCTGGGCTTGCGGCCCTCGAACGTGTGGCCGATGAACTGCGCCACCCAGGCCACCACGAACACGCCCACCGCCAGCCAGCGCAGGCTGTTCAGACCGATCTCGGCCTCCAGCAGGCGGCACAGGCAGCCGAACACGAAGAACTGGATGAGCATGCCGATGCCCAGCGGGCGCGACAGCTTGTTGTAGAAGCACCAGGCGCTGAACATCGCGAAGGCCGACCAGATGCCGTACTGGAACCAGGTGATCAGCGGCGGCACGCACCACAGCAGGGCCACCACCGACCACAGGATCGCCGGCACCGCCACCACATGGATGCGCTGGTTGATGACATTGCGGTGGTCGTCTGAATAGCTGGCGAAGTAGCGGTCGATCGGCCGCGCAAGCTGGGTGGTGGTCTGCATGTCGCCAGCATACTCCGGCCGGGGCGGACGGTGCGGGACGCCCACCGGTAATCCCGAACCGGCAGGGCCGACGGGGTAGGGTCGACCGTTGGTCGACTATCGCGCGCAGCGCGGGTTTTGCGCGATCGGAACGAAGAGCAGTCGACCAACGGTCGACTCTACCCACCCGAATT